>ERZ724518.207-NODE-207-length-22868-cov-5.904835_pt1 | contig 22868 bp, 22 predicted proteins | sample MGYA00376051_ERZ724518 | MGnify/ENA primary metagenome ERZ724518 (study PRJEB28724, sample SAMN07190885) | wastewater metagenome | isolation source: influent of sewage treatment plant in Hong Hong | place: Hong Kong | collected 2016-03-17 ... | reverse complement strand
CAGGAGTGCTGAAACAGAAGAGTAGCTGCACACACACCCTCAAGCGTGACCGTGTGGGACGGACCGCTCAGCGACGGGACTAACTTGCCTTACGGTATCCCGGCTCCTCCGTAAGAGGCTCCCACTTCGGCTCATACTGCTCGACCTCCATCCCATCCTCGTCGTCCACCAGCGTGGCCCAGACTGCAATCACCAGGATCAACAACGTCAATGCGCCGAGAAAATAGACTGGCATATTGACCTCCCGGGTTCATGTGTTCCCTACTCACATGCTAGTCGTTCCCCCGCACGTTCACTACGAGGGAAATACCCGGTTTTTGTCGGCAACATCCCCAGGATGAGCCAAGGTCCCCTCCCTTTCAGATTTCCTTCCAGGTTATGTTAGGCTGAGTCCATCACGAGACAGAGCGCCGGCCTAGACTTCCGTATGTCCGTCACCACCTCATCACCGACCATCCTCACCACACGCGAGATCACGCTCCACCTGCTTGGACTCGTTCTCGTTCTCAGCCTGCTTGGACTCTGGTATTGGCTCTCGACCGGAGCGCGGGTCGTGCCGACGCTCATTGAGATGTTGAAGGACGATGATCCCTCAACCCGCATCGTCGCCGCAGAGCAGTTGGGACAGATCGGCCCAGCAGCCAGGGCGGCCATTCCACAATTGCTTAGCCAGGCGACCCAAGACGGCAGCCAGCATGCGAATACCACCGCCGCCACGGCCTTGAAGTGGATTGATCTCTCGGCCTCTCGCCGCGTCATGACCCACTTCATCCCGCGGCTGCAGGATACGGATGTGCAACAACGTCGTACGGCCTGCGCCATCCTGGGCAGCCTGGGACCGGTCGCCAAACCGTCGGTGCCGGCCTTGGTTGCCGCGACGCATGATGCCGACGCCCTCGTGCGCCGCAACGCACTCACCGCGCTGGCCACTATCGGCATCCCCTCCGGCGCGGTCGGCACGGCGCTCCTTGCAGGTCTGCGTGATTCCTCATCACTCGTGCGCCAGACGGCCGTCGCACAGTTTGCGTTTACGGTTCCGGTGTCCGAGGAAGCGGCGGCGGCGTTGACACCGATGGTGAACGATCAAGACAAAAGCATCGCGACACTTGCACGGACGGCACTGGAGAAGCCACGAACCGGCGACGCGGCGCATATCGAATCTCTCGGCATGATGCTGGGACACAGCACGGCTCGTGACTATGCGCTGCACCAACTAGCTCAGGTAGGCCCGGCGGCAACCGAGGCCCTGACGCCGGTGCTGCCATTGCTCGATGATAACCATCCCTTCATTCGGTATCTGGCCGTGGAAACCCTGTCCGGGATGGGCCAGGGAGCGAAACAGGCGCTCCTCCCGCTCAAGCAACGACGGGATTCCGACCCGATCGTCCAGGCCGCCATCACCGACGCAGTGGCCGCAATCGAGTCCGGACAGACACCGACTCCCGGCGTTGCCCCAGGAGGTAGGCACGAATGACCCCCATCGCGCCGGAGAAAACGTCTCGCCTCCGAGTCCTGACCAGATTAGGATTCTGGTTCACTCTTCTGATTGGCTTTCTGCTCCCCTGGGCCATCATGCTGGGAGTGGACACCTGGGTGCACGACGTGCCACTTGCCCGGGCCTGGCGCTCGTTTACCCTGCATCTGTTCGCCCCCGGCTACAATCTCTTCCTCGTGGGCGTGCTGACGGCCATCCCCTTCGTAGTCCTCGCCCTGGTAATGCTCCTTCACCTGGGGACCATCCCTAGCCAGCAGGCGTTGATCGCCCACCGCCGCGCGCTAGGGCTTCTCTCGGCGGAATTCGTCATGCTGACCATCGCGGGGTGGACGCACGTCAGCGTGCTCGTTTACCCGGATGCGCAGGGGGCTCTCGCCTACTTTTATCTTCCGGCCCTGTTATTGATCAGTTTGCCACTCGGCTATGGAGTGGGGCGTGCCCTGGCGAAGGCGCTATTGCCGCGATTGACGCCGTAAACGGCACAGGCTGGACAGCATCGACGACGTGAGTATAATGTGGGCCATGCGTCACGTGAGCGTACACGGGTGCCGATGATTCGTCTGTTGCCCTGCCTCATGTTGCTTCTCTTCTGGCACTCCACTTCCTTGGCTGCCTCGAAATATGAGGACAGCGTGAAGGAACTCGCCGAAGGTGTGGCCGCCGAGGCGATCAAGATGAAGAAGTCGCGGCTTGCACTGTTAGACTTCGTCGACAACAAAGGCGAGGTGACTCCCATCGGACAATTCCTGGCCGAAGAGCTGGCGACGCACCTGCTCGTCGCCGGAGAACTCAAAGTAGTTGATCGCAAGTTGCTGATCGCCACCATGGAGAAGCACCAACTGACTCACCTCGACACGTCGCAGGCCAAGGCGGCCAAGAAAGTGGCGAAGGCCCTCCGCGCCGATCTGTATGTCACCGGCTCGTACCTCGAACTTCCTGAGGGGGTGCAGGTCACAGCGAAGCTGATTGGTCCGTACACGGTGTACCCCGTCGGTGCCTCACGGACGATCGTGCCGAAATCCGGCCCCCTGGCAGCGCTCTTGAAACAAGCCGCTGCCCCTGCCCCGGCAACGACCGTAGCACCGGTGACGGAATCTGCCCCGGTATTGAGCGTCCATGAAAACGAGCTCTACAAAGTCACGATTCTCAACATTTCGCGACAAGACGATCTGATCGGCCTCGAGCTGCTCTTCACCAACCGCACGGCCCATCCGGTCAAGATCGGCTGCCAGCTGCTCGACACCTATCTGGTGGGTGAGCATGGAGAGCAGTGGAAACAGAACGTCGCGCAGAATCGCGAAGGCCTCTGCACCCGCGGAATGGAACTGAACCCCAAGCGGCAACAGCATGCGAGTTTATCCTTTCTGGCTAAGGACAAACCGCCGACAGGTCCGATGACATTGCATTACCATGAAACGTCGCCCCGGGCGGATCGGATCATCACCCTGGACGGACTGACAATCGACGCCGCGCCGGCCGTTGAGCCAGACACCCCTGCCACGCAGGGATCAACACCCCCCACACCGTAGGCCATGACCTCCGGTCACACGCACAGGAACCATCCATGATCAAACAAGTCTTGTCGATAGCGGGTTCGGATTCAGGCGGCGGCGCAGGCATTCAGGCAGATCTGAAGGCCATGTCCGCCAATGGCGTCTATGCCATGTCGGTCATCACAGCCATCACCGCCCAGAACACGGAAGAAGTCACCGACGTGTTCGAACTGCCCACATCGATCATCGCCGCTCAGCTCGACGCCATCTTCGACGATTTCGACGTGGCGGCCGTCAAAACCGGCATGCTGTCCTCGGCAGAGATCATCAGAACGGTCGTGAAGCTCCTGAAACCCCAACAGATCCGACATCTGGTCGTAGACCCTGTCATGATCGCCAAGGGCGGGCAGGCGCTGCTGAAACCAGACGCCATCGATACCATCAAAAAGGAGCTCTTCCCGCTGGCCTTGCTCGTGACACCGAACGTGCATGAAGCGCAGCAGCTGTCCGGTATCGAGATTACCTCGCTGGCCGATGCCCGGCGTGCCGCGAAGGTCATTCATCAATTCGGCTGCGCCAATGTGCTCATCAAGGGGGGCCATCTGCCAAAAGATCGCGGGACTGATCTGCTCTATGACGGACGGTTCTTCAACATCTTCAAAGGGGAATTTATCGACACCCCGCATACGCACGGCACCGGCTGCACCTTTGCATCCGCCATCGCCGCACACATCGCCCGGGGGAAAACTGTCCCCGACGCCATTCAAACCGCCAAAACCTATCTCACCGAAGCCATCAGGCATAGCTTGGCGATCGGACATGGCAAAGGACCGACCAATCATTTCTATTTTTTGAACCAGGGATAACAGGGCTATGAGTCGTGGGCTCGGATCACCACTATCGTTCTTACTGGCCGGTTGGGGCTGGCTACTGCTGACCTCGCTCCTGGGACTCGCCACGTTTTGGAGCATTGTCCACGGATCCCCTCTTCCGCCAGGCCTTCGCTTGCTCCATGTCCACGGGGTGCTCATCGGTGGGCTTCTCCAACTGATGACGGGCTTTGCACTCACGGCGAGTGATCTCACCGCACAAGAGGGCACCCGCTCGAAGCACCGCCTGTTGTTTGTCGGTATCAATCTGGTGGCCCTCGGGTTCACTGCCGGCGCGGCACTACGAGACCCCACCCTGACCCTCCTTGCAGGCTTACTCCTCGCCGCCGTCTGCGCTCCGATCGTGCGCCATCTGGTTCATGCATTCCGCGTCTGTTCGGCCGGGACGTCCCTCTCATCCTTCTTTTTCGGGTTCTCACTCCTTGGACTCTTCGGCAGCCTGATCCTCGGAGCACTTCTCTCAGGAGCCTGGTATCCAACCTGGCACGGCATTATTCGGCTTGGTCATGTGCATGCCGGGATTCTGCTCTTCCTGACCATGGCCATCGTTGGAACCGTTCAACTCACGCTGCCAATCCTCTTGCATCGCACACCGCACAGCGCAGCATTGGGTCAAGCGGTCCTGCTCCTACTTCCAGCTTGCGCCGCAGGACTCCTCACGGGCTTTCTCCTCTCTTCGATTCATATCCAGCTCGTCGCGGGGGGCGGCCTGATCCTGACGCTGGCCCTGTGCTGCTTCAATCTCCTTCGCACGTGGAGTCAGGCCGGTCAACCAGGCTCAACCGCCACCGATCATCTGCTCACGGCGCTTTGTTTCCTGTTCATCATGACCTGCATCGGCCTGGCACTCGGCATCAATGACCTCTGGACACCACCGGCCTTGCCCTACGGCACCCTGCACATGGTGGCCTACACCCACACCGCATTCCTCGGATTCGTCCTTCAGGCGGTCGTCGGCGGGCTCTCAATGGCATTCCCCCCGTTGCTCGCCGCACAACGAATTCCGAATCAGAAAAAGCGCGGCCCGTACCGTGACGTACTCGAACGCATCATGAATCGTTGGCGGGCGGCTCAGGTGTCGACCGTCAGTTTCGGGGCATTGGGGCTGGTATTGGTCGCCTCGTTGACCTGGAACCTGCCGCTCTCCTCCCCTTGGATTCAGGCAGCCACCTGGGGAAGCCTGGGACTCCTCCTGATCCACCTCACCATGGTAACGGTCAAGGTCACGCAGGCTCTCAACGCACATCCTGGTCACGAACGGACAACCACGAACGAATCGAAACATCCCGACGGACGGTAAGAGGTCCTCTTTCATGGAAGAAACCGTCGTCCTCCACGACAAGGCCGGTGCTCGAATCGCCGCAGTGCTGGCCGCTCCGAAGTTGGCAACTGACTCCATTGCCGTCCTCTGCCACGGATTCCTGTCGCACAAGAACAGCACCAGCAATCAGGCATTAGCGACGCGCCTGTTGGACCAGGGAATCGCCACGTTCCGATTTGATTGCTTCGGCCACGGGGAGAGCGACGGCCCCTTTGCCAACTTAACCACCACGATTGGAGTCTCCCAGACGATCAGCGTGCTGCAACATCTGGTGGCGCGAGGGTACCACCGACTCGCCCTGGTCGGGTCCAGTTTCGGCGGACTCCTCTCGATCCTCGCTGCCGCCGAATGGACGGAGGCGCACCACGCACAGGCAGCTTCCGGTCCGCCGCTCGCCTGCCTCGCGCTCAAATGTCCCGTGGTCGACTTTGGTGAAGAGCTTCGTCTTGAACTTGGCCAGGAGGGATTACAAGAATGGCAACAAACGAATAGTATTCCAGATCTGCACGGCGGCCCAACCCGTATTCCGCTGGACTATGAGTTCTACGAAGATTGCCTCCGGCAGATCGCCTACGACCCGGCGCACACGATCACCGCCCCAACCCTGATCGTCCAGGGTAACCAGGACGAATATGTCCCCTTGCATCAGAGCCAGAGACTCTTGCACGCCTTGTCCGGCCCCAAACACTTGGAAATTCTTGACGGCGCCGATCACCGCTTCACCAAACCCGCCGACTTCCAGCAGATGCTGACCTTGCTCACGGACTGGATTTCGCGCCACACCGCGGCGTAGCGCGATCCCGACAGGAAATATTCTTCACACCCTGTCGCGGGTACACCGTCCTCACAAAATTCTACGGCTCGACTGTTCACCCCTCGAAGGCCGACGAAGGCTTTCTCCTTCAGCGACTGCTCGAACTTGCACACCCCGCAAAAATTGAACAGCGCACGCATGGCAAATCAGTGCAAATCGGCTCGTGACGCCACGTTCTGCCGATTCACCGATGCTCTTGGCTGGCACGCCGGTTGCTCCATAGGCGCAGTGATTTTCCCGGAGGTACCACCATGAAGACGCCCAGGAGTGTGTTTGTATTCAGTGTTGCCGGTTGTTTATCGTCCACGCTGTGCGCAACAGCATTGGTCTCAACCGCCGCTGCCGCAGACACCTCAACCACGTTGAGCTTACTGCAGCAACCGTCCCTTGACGCAGCCGTCACAAAAGCTCAAAGCAGCGGAACGGCGCCCGTCCTGCCCAGCCCAGCCGCGCTGGTCTTGACGGCCCCGAAAGGCCAAACCGCCGTCGGCACACTCGCGCTCAAGAAATCGAGTACGGACCAGCACACCTATTATCTCAGCACAAACCAGTCGTGGGTGTGGATGAATCCGCCCTATGGCAGCACCCAAACCATTACCTCCGAAACCGATCAGCTGGTCATCACGGCGCAAACCGCCAATCTGGCCGTTGGCACCCACTCAGCAACGGTTTATGTCGTCGATTCCGGACCGAACAACTTTACCAACATGCTTCGGATCCCGGTGTCGCTCACCGTCACCAGCGAAACTGCGGCTCCGCCGCCCCCGCCGCCGCCAGCGGCCGTCACGCCGACCCCTGTGGTGGCTCCACCTCCACCGGCACCGCCCGCCCCGGCCGTGGTGCCGACATCAGGCATTGCAACCAACCCGCTGGCATTGTCACTGACCGCCGCCAAGGGGCAAACAGCCGTCGGCACGCTGGCGTTGCGCAAAGGTGGCACCGACCAACACAGCTATTACCTCAGCGCGAACCAATCATGGGTATGGATGAACCCGCCCTACGGCAGCACCCAAACCATCACCACGGAAACAGACCAGTTGGTGGTCACCGCACAGACCAGTGGGCTGGCGGCAGGAACCTATTCGGCCGTAGTCTATATTGTGGAATCGGGACCGAATAACTTCAGCAACATGCTCCGCATCCCGGTCACCCTCACTGTTACCACCACACCGGTCACGACACCGCCGTCTCCGCCCCCGGCGCCCCCGGCTGCCGTCACGCCGACACCCAAGCCGGTGGTGCTGACGCCGCCCCCGCCGCCGACCCCGGTGGTGGTTCCGCCTCCGCCGGCCCCGGCGCCACCAGCACCAACCCCGGTCACCCCTCCGGCTCCCGTTCCGGCCCCCATCACCACTGGACCGATCCAGGTGACCCCGGCAGCCCTGAGCTTGAGCAGCAGCAATACGGTCGGAACGTTAACCTTGCGGAAAACGGGTACCGACCAGCACCTCTACTACATCAGCACGAATCAGTCGTGGGTCTGGATGAATCCGCCCTATGGCAGCACCCAAACCATTACCTCCGAAACCGATCAGATCGTTATTACGGCGCAACCGTCCGGCCTTGCGGCCGGCACCTATTCGGCGGTCGTGTACATCGTGGAGTCAGGGCCCAACAACTTCTCGAATACGCTGCGTATTCCCGTCACCCTCACGGTGACCGGCGGCCAAACCGCATCGGCCACGCCGCCCACACCCACTCAACCGGCCGTCTCAACGCCCCAGCCGCCGCCACCGTCCCCCCCCCCCGCGCAATCAACCGCGTCGGCAACGACAGCGACCCCGACGGCGACTCCGAAGACCGCGAGTGCCACGGTCAGTTGGAATGCCAACACTGAATCAGATTTAGCTGGTTACCGGATCTATGTCGGGACACGATCAGGCAGCTACGGTGTCGTGGGGCCGTTCGAAGTCACCAACAGCACCAGCTTTACGATTCCGAACCTGCCAACCGGCACAACCTACTACTTTGCCGTATCGGCCTTCGACAAGTCAGGGAATGAGAGCGCGAAATCCGTGGAAGTGAGCAAGAGTCTGTTCTAGTCCAGGCGAGACCCCGTGAGCCGGAGGGCAGGAGTGCCCGGCTCACGGTCATGGAGCGGGATCAACGGTCTTGGCACATCGAAATCCCGTGTAACTGTTGCGGGTCTCCGGCAGAAGTCGAACACGTCCGTAGGCCAGCAGATACTTCGGAAGATCCGACCACGACCCTCCCCGTACCACTCGAAATGAACCGGAAGCCGGCCCTGGCGGATTCTTGAAGGGACTGAGCTCGTAGTAATTCGCGCCATACCAATCGGCTACCCATTCCCCCGCATTCCCTGCCATCTGATACAACCCGTACGGACTTCGCCCCTGCTCGTAGTGCTGAACCGGCGTCAACGCCTGGCTATAACTGAATCTGGCACCCAGGCCGAAGTTCGCCCACCCATTCTGAGGAGCCTGATGCCCCCAGGGGAAGGCCCGCCCATCAAGGCCCCGCGCGGATTTTTCCCATTCGGCTTCCGTCGGGAGGCGCTGCCCCCGCCACCGGCAATAGGCCTCCGCATCAAACCAACTCACGCCGATGACCGGACGATCGTGATGCTGGGCGAGATCCACCGCCTCCCATTGCCACGGCACAGTTCGCTGAGCGTGGGCCAGAAATTCGGCATAGTGGGCGGTCGTTACCTCATGGAGGTCGATCTCAAACCGATCGAGCCACACCGCATGCTGCGGCTTCTCATCCTCGAGCGCATCGGGGCCCGTAGCGCCCATGAGAAATTCGCCCTCCGGGATCACAATCGAAGGAGGAGCCGCGAGGGGCTCTGGATGAGGCGCCTTGTGCTTGCGCAGGCGATCCAATTGGGCATGAGCGGCATCGCTGCCGGCGAGACAGGCGAAGACCATGACCACACCGACCAAGGCCCTGAAGAATCGCATATCGATCCTACCTGCACACACGGGCTGCGGAGGGGATGTGGGTATCACACAAGCCCGAGGCGATGAGCTGGAGCTGACACCATCGTTAGATGACCGTGCCCCCGACGACCCAGTGCCGATCGTCCGGAACGTCGATGAGCAGTCGAGAGAGATTCATTTCCGCAAGTTGCGCCGCCACTTCATCTTCGGTGAACGCCGCCAGCAGCGAATGATAGAAATCCCGTTTGAGCATGGGATCTTCATTGGCCGCATATTGCTCGACCAATGCCTGGGCATCCTCCGGTGAGTCGGGCCGCAGCAAATCCATCACCAGGATACAGGCGCCGGGCTTGGCCAACTGTTTCAGACGAAACCAGAACTGCAAGGGATTCGGCACATGGTGCAGCAGACTGTTCGACACGAGCGCATCGGCCTGCTCCGACAACACGAGCGATTGAAAGCGTTCGCAGCGAAGCGAGATGCGCTCAGCCAGCCCGGCTCCGGCCACCGCTTCAGCCGCCAAATCGAGCATGGCGCGACTGGCATCCACCGCCGTGACCCTCGCGTCGGGATACGAGCGAAGGAAGCGGATCGGAATATCACCCGGGCCACAACCCAGATCCAGCACATGGCCCGCACTCCAATCAGGGAAATAGTCGCGAAACCGATCCACGAATCCCTGGTTCTCCTCGGCAAAATCGGCCTGTGCGTAGGCCCGGGCCTGCGCGACATCCTCCATCAACTCCGGCTCCAACGTACGCTTCATGTCATGCCCTTTGCCAACTAAGTCCCTATATCCATTTATTCTTTCTCGCGTGGCATCTCCACAAGGACGAGATCCCCCTGACTGACCGTTCCCTCACACAAGACCCGCGCGTACAGTCGACTCCAGCCTGGATACGCCTCCTGAGAGATCCGTCCGTAGTCCCCATCCTTGAACCACTGTCCGTTCAGCCGGCAGGGAGTCGTATAACTCATAATTTCCAGCTGCACAGTTTCGCCGATCGTCAATCGGTCGCCCGGTTGTATGCGTGGCCAATCCAGCCCGGCAACGGTCAAATTCTCTCCGGACGAACCAGCCCCAATCGAATGACCTTCTGCCCGTAGCGCCTCAATCATCTCCAACGAATAGAGACAGACCGCCCGATCGGCCCCACCGTGATACGTTCTGTTGCGTTGGCGATCACCGGTCAATCCACGAGACGTGACGAGCGCTGAGGTGACAGCCCTCTTCGGCACACCGCCGTCGGACACACTGACCTGATGGATATGCGGGAGCGAGGCGCGCGTCACCATGGCTTCAGGTACAGAGTTCCCCTTCACACGATTCCATCGCCGTCGCCTCCAACGCGAGCCACCCATCCCGCTCCCGCGCGGCCTTCACATAGACGCCGCGCGCGGCGTAGGCGGCCTCGATCTCCGCCCGTTGATCGACCAGCAAGCCCGACAGCAGCAGTCGCGCGCCGCCAGTCGCATAGCGGCACACACTATCCGCAGCCAGCAACAGCGTCTGTCGATCCAAATTCGCCAGGACCAGGGTGGGAGTGAACGAGTCCTCTGCCCGTTCCACCTGGGCCTCACGCACAGCGAGCGTCAATCGTCCATCAAACCCGTTCAGTTGCGCATACTCGCGCGCACAGTCGATCGCCACCGGGTCGAAATCCTCCCCCACGGCCGCCTCGGCCCCGAGCCGCAACGCCACCATCGCCAACACGCCGCTGCCGGTTCCCACATCCAGCACCCGGTCGGTCGGCTTCACACTGTGCTGGAGCCACTCAATCAAGAGATGCGTCGTCGCATGATGGCCCGTTCCGAACGCCTGCTTGGGATCGATGATCAATTCGATCTCGCCTGTGGCTAACGGAACGATCTTCCAACTCGGCCGAATGATGACACGCCCAATCCTAATCGGCTCCACCAAACGCGACCACTGGGCATTCCAATCCTCATTGGGAAGGTGATTGATGGTGATCGCCCGTTCCGGATCCACTTGCCCAAGCAGTGCCAGCGCCGCCCTGAGGCCCTGCCACGTATCCGGCCCACAGCGGTCCCCCGGCCAATAGAGATGCACCTGATCGTCCTCCTGCCAGGCTCCTGTCACGGCCGGATCGTGTAACATCCCCAGCAGCTCACCGGCATCAATCGACGTTCGCACGTCGACTTGAATCCAGTCCCCCGGGTGGCTGGAACTCAGAGGATCGGCCGAAGCCACATCGGTCTTGGAGGTTGACGTCATCTCAGACTCCCAGTATCGTCAGCACCATCATGCAACGAATCTCACACAGACACTCGTCATCCACCCGCGAACGCATCCTCCTACGAGGCCTCCGACGCGTGGCGCGGCTGGAGGACATGGGCCGACGCAGCAGCGCGCGCTTCACCACCGCACGATTGGCCATCTTCGCGCTCGGACTCGTCGGCTCCATCATCCCGCATAAAATGGGATGGACCACCTCGGGCAACCTGACCCTCGCGTTCAGCGTCGTCCTGTTCCTAACGGTGGCCTGGTATCATAACAGGCTGGAAGACCGCTTGCATCGACTCCGCCGCTGGCGCAACATCAAACAGACCCATCTGGCACGCATTCACCTGAATTGGCCTGACATCCCGCTTCATCCTGTCACGGTGCCGGAGGGGCACGGCTATGCCAAAGACCTGGACCTCGCCGGCCCACATTCGTTGCTCCATCTGATCGACACCACCATTTCGTCGCAGGGCCGACAACGCCTGACCTCGTGGCTGCTGGAGCAGCCGTCGCCCACCGTTGCGTGGAGAACCCGCCAGGCCCTCATCCGCGAACTGACCCCCTTCGCGCTGCTTCGGGACCGCTTGATCCTGGAGGCGCAAGCCGTGGAAGACGCTGATATCGACGGCCGTCGGCTCCTCGCCGTCTTGCAGAAGCGGGTCGACGACTCCGGCCTCATCCCCATGTTGATTACCGAAACCGCCTTGACCGTCACCACCGCAGCACTCCTGCTCGCGGATCTTCTATACGGGCTCGGGAACTATTGGATGTTGTCGTTCGGACTCTACGCGTTCCTGTTCCTGTCCGTGCGCAGCCGGTCGGAAGAGATTTTCGACCATGCCCAATCGTTACATCTCCAACTCGAACGGCTCAGTGCAGTGCTCGGGTATTTAGAGCGAAGAACCTACCGGCTCACCCCCCACCTGGCACAGCTCTGCCGACCTCTCCTGCAACAGCACACTCGGCCATCGCGCTCGCTCAGGCAGGCGGCGTCCGTCATGAACCGACTCAGCGTACGTGCGCATCCGCTGGTGCATTACCTCATCAATGCCTTGGGCCCCTGGGACCTCTACCACACGTATCGGCTGCAGCAATTGCAGGACCGAATCGCCACCATCGCACCGGGGTGGTTCGAGTTACTGGCCGAACTGGATGCAGCGGCATCGCTTGCGACCTTCGCGCACCTGCACCCGGACTATCGCTGGCCAGACCTGGTCGAACCACGTGCGAGAGGGCAAGACGGCGGCGATGTGCCGATGCTCGACGCCGAGGGCCTCGCGCATCCGCTGATTCCATCGGCCGTCCGTGTCGCCAATCAGATCCGGTTCACCGGCCGAGGCCGTATCTACCTGGTGACCGGCTCCAACATGTCCGGCAAGAGCACATTTCTCCGCACCATCGGCATCAATACCTGCCTGGCACAGGCAGGAGGCCCGGTGTGCGCGACCTCATTCAACTGGTCACCGGTCCGCATCGGCAGCTGCATCCGTGTCGACGACTCACTCGATGGCGGCCTCTCGTTTTTTTATGCCGAAGTCAAACGACTGAAGAGGATCCTCGACGACACCCGGAACGAACAGGCCCCGCCGGTGCTCTGGTTGATCGATGAAGTCTTCAAAGGCACGAACAACCGGGAGCGGCTGATCGGCGGACGAGCCCTCATTACGGCGCTCGCGGGAGGAAACGGATTCGGCCTGGTGACCACGCACGACCTTGAACTCTCCGAACTGGAGCGGCGGCTCCCGACGGTCACCAATGTGCACTTTCAGGAAACCGTCGCGCAAGGCGCACTGCATTTCGATTACCGGCTCAAGCCCGGCCCCTGCCCGACGACGAATGCCCTCCGCATTATGGCTCTCGAAGGACTGCCGGTGGAGAGCCCCGATCCGTCGTCATGATAAGTAATTGCATCATTCCGACAGTTTCGGCAGACTGAGGAGCGACACACGACGCTGGCGTTCACCACTTGGACATGGGAGGCCCCTATCGATCCGCAGCCGGATTCCTCACAACGAACCCCACATCCGCTACGAGGGCTGCTCTTCGCGCAGTTCTGCGGCGCCTTTAATGATAACGCCTGGAAATTCATGGTTGCGCTACTGGGCATCCGGTCGGCCACGGCGACCCTCGCGCCCGGGCAAGACGTCGAAACCGCATCGCAAACGCAGACCACCCTTGCCATGGTGGTGTTCACCCTGCCGCTGGTCCTAACCTCCTTCATCTCCGGGTTTTTTGCCGATCGGCTCAGCAAGCGCACGGTCATCATCACGATGAAGGCGGTGGAAACCCTCCTCATGGCCGGCGGAACCCTCGCCCTGTTTTCGCATCCGATCGGCGGCTATTGGGCACTCGCCGTGCTCGCCGGCATGGGGGTTCACAGCGCCATCTTCAGCCCGGCCAAGTACGGCATTCTTCCCGAATTGCTTCCCCACGAACAGCTCGCGCGCGGCAATAGTCTGTTGGAGCTCTTCACCTTTCTGGCGATCTTGACCGGCACCACGGCGGGAGGATTCCTGTTGGCCGGCGCCGGCAGCCAGGCCTGGCTCGCCCCCCTCGTCCTCACCCTCCTCGCCCTGGCCGGCTTCGTGGCAGCCTGGACCGTTCCGCCGGTTCCAGCCGCGCGTGCCGCCGGCGGCCTGTTCGACACCTTGCGGGGCGCGTTCTCTGCGTTGCAGGCCGACCGATTACTCCGGTTGGCCATTACCGGCGCGGTGTTTTTCTGGACCATCGCGAGCCTCGTCGTTCAAAACGTGCTGGTGTACGCCAAAGCGGTACTGGGCCTCTCGGATGCGTTGGCAACCGTCCCCTCGGCGCTGATCTCCGTAGGCATCGGGGTCGGCGCGTTGGTCGTCAGCCGACTCTCCCGTTCGCACGTGGAATACGGACTCGTCCCGCTGGGCGCGGCCGGAGTCGCGACCTTCTTGTTGATTCTGGGCTGGGCAATCCCCGCGTTCAGCGGCACGCTCCTGCTGATGATGGCCTTGGGTGTCTCAAGCGCGCTGATCTTCATTCCCATCAATGCCCTGGTGCAATGGCGCGCGCCGCACGACCGCCGAGGCTCGGTCATCGCCCTGGAAAACATTTGTGTCTTCACGGGCATTCTTCTCGGCTCATTGAGCGGCGGCGTCCTTGCCAATGCGGGTCTCTCCACTGTCGGCATTTTCCTTGCGACCGCGCTTGGCACCACCCTGGGCACAGCCTGGGCCATGTGGCTCATGCCCGAAACCTTCCTGCGCCTGATCCTCGTCCTCCTGACACATACCCTCTATCGACTCCGCATCGTCGGGCAGTCTCAGGTTCCCGTCACCGGCGGGGCGTTACTCGTGCCCAATCACATTTCCTTCATCGACGGGTTTCTGTTGATCGCCAGCCTGGATCGTCCCATCCGCTTCGTCGTCGACGCACAATATGTGAATCACCCGCTCTTCAAGCCCTTCATGAAGGCCCTGCAAGTGATTCCGATCTCGTCAGACGGCGGCCCACGTGTCATCCTTCGCGCCTTGCGGGACGCAGGCCACGCACTCGACGCCGGCGACATCGTCTGCATTTTCCCGGAAGGCCAGATCACCCGCACCGGCAACCTCCTGCCGTTCCGCCGAGGTTTCGAACGGATTGTGAAAGGTCGAGACGTTCCGGTCGTACCAGTGCATCTAGACCGCGTGTGGGGCAGCATCTTCAGTTTTGTCGGAGGACGGTTCGTGACCAAATGGCCGGAGCGTCTGCCCTATCCCGTCACCGTGTCGTTCGGCACCCCCGTGAGCGCCGACACGCCCGCCCACGAACTCCGTCGATTGGTGAGAGAACTCGGCGAAGCGGCCTGGCAACTCAGAAAACCCACCAGACGTCCCTTACACGCCGCGTTCGTCCATGCGATGCGCCGGCATCCCTTCCGGTTGGCCATGGCCGATAGGCAAAAGCCGCACGTCTCCTCGCTGCAAGCCTTGATCGGCGCCATCGCCCTGGCACGTGCGCTCAAAGCCCATTGGACGGACCAATCATATGTGGGACTACTGCTGCCACCGACGGTCGCCGGAGCCCTGACGACGGTCGCGGCCTCACTGGCAGGCCGGACCTGCGTCAATCTCAACTACACCGTCGGCAAGGCCGGACTTGAATCCGCGGTCCGACAGGCCCAGCTGCGCACCATCGTCACCAGCCGGGCGTTCATCGAGAAAGCCAACCTCGACCTACCTGAGGGACCTGTCATCATCTGGCTGGAAGACATCGGCGCCGCCATCAACCCGCAGCAAAAAGCCCTCGCCGCACTCCTCGCGCTGCTCGCCCCGCTTAGGCTCATCGAATCGGCCTGCGGGCAGACCCGGCCGGTCACGATGGATGACCTTGCGACCATCATCTTCAGCAGCGGCAGCACCGGCGAGCCGAAAGGCGTCATGCTGACCCATTTCAGCATCGATGCCAATGTCCAAGCGGTTTCGCAGGTGCTCCCGCTGGACCGGGACGATCGCATCCTTGGCATCCTCCCGCTCTTCCATTCATTCGGGTATCTGGTGTTCTGGTATGTAACGCTCAACGGTGCCGCAACCGTCTTCCATCCCTCACCGCTCGACGTGACAGCCATCGGTGAACTCTGCGCCAAACACCGCCTCACGTTCCTAGTCTGCACACCGACGTTTTTACAGCTCTATCAACGCCGCTGTACCCCGGAACAATTCAGCACGCTGCGAGTGGTGCTCACCGGGGCGGAAAAACTCCCGCTGCGCCTCTGCCAATCCTTCGAGGACCGGTTCGGCATCGGACCGATCGAGGGGTATGGCGTGACCGAGTGCGCCCCGGTGATCGCCGTGAATTGTCCCGACTTCCGCGCAGCCGGATTCTTTCAACCGGCCTCCCGGCGTGGCACGGTCGGCCAACCGCTCCCCGGTGTGTCCGTTCGCATCGTCGATCCCGACACCTTCGCATTACTCCCGCCCGGGACACCTGGCATGTTGCTCGTGAAGGGATCGAATGTGATGAACGGGTACCTCGGCCGTGAAGACTTAACCGCCCAGGCGATCCGGGACGGATGGTATATTACCGGTGACATCGCCACACTGGACGACGATGGATTTCTGACCATCACGGATCGGCTGTCGCGATTCTCCAAGATCGGCGGGGAAATGGTGCCCCATCGACGCGTGGAGGAGGCCCTGCAATTGGCGTCAGGCGAAGAGTTGCAAGTCTGTGCCGTCACCGGCGTGCCGGATGAACGAAAGGGCGAACAGTTGGCCGTCCTGCACACCTTGCCGGAAGAGCGGATTCCACAGATCCTGGCAAAAGCGGCCGCCGCCGGTCTCCCGAACCTCTTTCTCCCCTCGCACAGCCATTGTCTCAAGGTCGAGGCGCTCCCGATCCTGGGAACCGGCAAGTTGGATCTCCGGGCCTTGAAACGGATCGCCATGGAACGGTTGGGCCTCCATGCGTCGTAACACATGGCGCGCGAAGCGAGCACAACCGAGATGCGGCGGGAGTTCCGAGGAGTGATTATCAAACCCCACGATGAAATCCCTGATCGACTGCCATCTGCATCTCGCGGCACCGCCGGACGGCGACAACGGATGCGACATCTCCGGCAAAACGCTCCGGAGTCCATTGTTCCGATTCCTGCTCTGGAAACACCGGCTCTCACCGGACACACCGCGCGAGCGCATCCCGATGAATTGCTGGCCGGAGTCTCCATCAACCCGCAACGGCGCGACGCCATCGACGAACTGCATCGTTGTGCGGACGCGGGAGCTGTCCTGGTGAAGGTGCTCCCCAACGCCAAACAATTCGACCCGGCCAACCCGCGGTACAAGGACTATGATCGCGCCCTCGCCGAGCGCAAGCTCCCGTTCCTGAGCCATGTCGGCTACGAATTCAGCTTGATCGGGAAGAACCAATCGGTGGGTGATCCAGACCGCCTGCGGCCGGCACTGGATGAAGGCGTCACGGTCATCGCCGCCCACGCCTGCAGCTATGGTGTGCTCCCGTATAAAAAGTTCCTGCCGACGCGACGCGACCTAGTGCAGCGGTATCCCCGTTTCTATGCAGCTATTTCTGCCCTGACGCTGCCGAACCGGATGCGAATGCTGCTCCGGCTGAGAACCTATCCCGAGGTGCACAAACGCTTCCTCTTCGGCACGGACTATCCGCTCTCCGTCTTCCATGCGGTAGCCTGGGGCCGCGTCGCACTCGGCACGTTGCGCAACATCATCAAGACCACGAACCACTTCGATCGGCAGGTTGAAGTCTGTCGGGGCCTGACGCTGGGGTTTCGTTCGATCGGCGACCTCCTCACCCCCGCATCGGCGTCTCCCCGAGGATAACCGGATCGGCCATGCACCGGGACACCATCTTACACAGCCTTCGCGAAAGGATTCTGGCCTTCGCGACATCACGGGTTTCGAGGGACCTCGCCGAAGATCTCACCCAGGAGGTGCTGATTCTGCTACACGAGAAGTATGCGCGTGTGACGGAGCTGACCGAACTGGTCCCGCTGGCGTTTCAGATACTCCGATTCAGAATGTTGGATGCCCACCGCAAATCGCTGCGACGGGGTGAGTATAATCAAGACGCGATTGAGGATCTGCCGCTGACCAATCCCGGAGATGACCCGGCCATGCAATTGGAGCAAAAGCAGCGCGTCGCCCGCCTGTTGGCGGCCGTGGCGCAACTCGGAGACCGCTGCCGGGACCTGTTCAAGTGGAAGCTGGAGGGGCACACGTTTCCGGAGATTCAGAAACTCATGGGCCAGGCGTCCATCAACACCATCTACACCTGGGACTTGCGCTGCCGGAAGCAGTTATTGAGTCTGATGGGGGGAACGTGGGAATAAGGATGGCGTCCAGATTGCCCCATGAGCGGTCTGCTCCACAGACCACGCATAGCATATCCCGAGCGACGATCCTCCATGGCTGAGCACGAACTGGACACATTGTTGGGCGGCTTCGCAGCTGATACGCTGACGGCCGAGGAACAGCAGCGCCTCTATGCCGCGGCGTTGAACGATCAGCGGCTGTTCGATGCGCTGGCGGATGAGCAGGGGCTGAAGGAATTGCTCGCCGATCCCGAGGTGCGACGCCGACTGCTGGAAGCCCTCAGGCAACCGGCGACGTCAGGAATTAAACCATCGATGCCCTGGTTGAACTGGCTCCGAACACCGTCCGGACTGGCGTGGGCCGGAGGCCTCGCGGCCATCCTCTCCGCCCTCACCTTTGGCATACCCATCTATCAGGAGAGTCTCGATCGGCAGACCCGATCGGTCGTCACCGAGGAACCGGCTTCCCCTGCTCCGGTGAATCCTTCACCATCACGCGCCCTGCCGCCTCCACAGCCAGCGGCAGAATCAACGTCATCGACGAAAGAGAAGAGCCCCCTGCCGAAGATGACGCAAGAGGCGAAGCGCGAGACACCAGCCACGCGCCAGCGGGCCGATGCCGCCAAGCAGGCCCCTGCTGAAAACATGCGTACTGCCGCCGAGCAACCACGCCTATCGGAAGACCGCGCGCGACTGGCGGACGCGCCGTCCCCCGCAGCACCGGCCGCTGCCCCAGTACCCAGGCCTGCCCCCTCCGCATTGTCCGCCACAGCAGCGCCGGTCCGAAGCGCCCGTGCCCTCTACTACGGAGAAGGTGCGCCATCCGCCGGAGCCGCCGTGAAGGCGGAAGAACACGCACGCGGCGCCGGGTCACCAACGGTGTTGGGGGTGCGATACAGTTTTGCACTCCGGGGAAGTGACGGACAAAACCAGGAAGTCAGCAGGGCCATCGCCGCCAGGAGTCGAGAACCGGTTCGCCTGCTGGTAGAGACGACACAGGACGGCTATCTGCAACTCCTCCAGAACCTCGGCTCTGCCGGAACGCGGCTGTGGTGGCCACCGCAAGAAACCGGCAAAATTTCGCTCAAGGCCGTGGCACGTACCCGTACCGACATTCCCCTGCCGCCTCCGGCAGAGAGCGGCTTGCTTGATTTGGTCCTCCGGTTTTCACCCAAACCCTTCGGTCCGCTCACCATGCAAGAAGTCGGTATGCTCGATCGGTTTTCAGGCAATCTCCTCGTCGAAACGATCTCACCGGGCGACGCCACCGGCCAGCAGGAGTCGGCGACGTACGTGGTGAACCCCGAGGCGTCGCCCGCTGCCCAAATCGCGGTCGAGATTCCCGTCAGCCGGTAACTCGATACACCGCCACATCTCGCGGTCAGGGATACCACCGCAATACCAACAGCCCGGCCATCGCCGCCAGCCCGCCACTCACATACAGAACAAACCCCAAGGCCCCTGCCACAAACCACCGTCGGATGCGAGGATATTCGTCTGCCGTCAGGAGAGGGTGCAGGGCAACCGGCTTTCGCCACCACTGTGAGGGCATCGGCATTCGTCCTGCCAGCGTCCGATAGAGCACCACGTGATACCACCATCCGGTGGGAATCCCGATCACCAGACCGGCAGCCAGGGTCCAGAGCCCGTATTCAACCATCATGGGCGGGGTGACCATGACGGTCAACAGACCGATCAACCCGATCAGACCCAGACTTCCCGCGACAATCAACAGCTCAAGCATGGGACCGAGTATACCGGAGACGATGCAAGGAAGGAGGGCGAAGAGAGGCTGAGGCGTGAACAGAACGGCAGGTGCCCTTCTCGGGCATCACCATCACGGCGGAGCGTCGATGTCAGTGCGGTTCCACGTGAAAAAAAAGAACACGGTGTACTGATTATAAAAGGTTCGTCCCACGAGCGTGGCGGAAGAACCGAGAAACTTGCCGGTGTGATTGTCGTAGATGTCCAAATGGAGACGCGCATACCCGCTTTGATTTTGCTGTTTGTAGAGCGTCAATTGCGGAAGCGAGAACGGAATCAACACGCTCTGCACCGGCGGCATCCCAAAGAACGTGCTTCCCTGCATCGTCCCGAACGACTCTGCCATGACACGCACGAGATACGGCGACTCCAGTTCGCGTCCCCGCATCAAAAACCCTTTGCGGCCTAATTCCGCCGCGACCGTATTTCGGATATAGAGGATGTCGCGGTTGGGACTATTCAACGTACCCAGATCCGAATTCATCATACGAAGACGGGATCGATCGCCTTCAAGACCCGTCGCATCCAGTTCGATATTGGCGCCGGCAGGCAACTGCACGGTCAGGTTATTGAGCGCGCGAGTCACGGCCTGCGTCAGCAGAACCTGCTCCACCGCCGTCCTGGGTGTTCGGGACAGCTCCTGTTCCAGCGAACAGCCTCCGACCAACATCATGAACAGAACAGCGAACAGCGCACGGTGCAGCATCTGTCTCTCCTTGGACCGCCTCTATCTTTTCAATCATATGCGGCCTGTATCAACTGTTCAATGAGGGATCTCCCTAGCCGTCGAAGACGTGAAAGGATTTGGCTTCTCGCTCCATATCCTCCGGTGAAGGGAGACATTATGGAGCAGACTCACACCTCGTCCCAGCCCAGAACCTCAGCGACTCCACTCGATCCCCGTCTCTACCAGATCCTGAGCCTTAGCGCGCTGCTATCGTACGGGTTCGGCTGGCTCCACTTCGATGTCTCGTGCGAACAAATCGTCGTCACCATCGGAACCGCGCTGTTGGCGCAGTATACCGCGACCCGCCTCGTCGGTCTGCCTGCATTCGATCCCAAGAGTGCGCTCATCTCCGGACTCTCGCTCTGCCTGCTCCTCCGCACGAACGAGCTAGCCGTGTCGGCGGCGGCGGCGCTCCTGGCGATATCCAGCAAGTTCCTCTTTCACCGGCGCAACAAGCATCTCTTTAACCCGACCAACTTCGCGCTGGCCGTCACCTTGGCAGCCGGCCTAGGGTGGATCTCCCCGGGCCAGTGGGGCCAGACCGCCTGGTTCGGCTTTCTCGTGGCTTGCCTCGGAGGCCTGGTGGTGACTCGTGCCGCGCGAGCCGATGTGACGCTGACATTCCTCTGCGCCTATGTCGGCCTGCTGGTCGGACGCAGCCTCTGGCTCGGCGATCCCATGACGATTCCACTGCATCAACTCGAAACCAGTGCCCTCCTGATTTTTTCCTTCTTCATGATCTCGGACCCGAAGACCACGCCGGATTCCCGCTCGGGACGGATCATGTACGCCTTCTGCGTCGCCCTCGCCGCTTACTATGTCCAGTTCAACCTGTTTCGCCCCAATGCGCCCCTGTGGGGGCTCATCGTCTGCGCACCGCTTGTGCCGTTGATCGATGCCTGGCTGCCGGGTCAGCACTACGACTGGCCCGTCGCGTCATCTCATGACGCATCCCCTCTGATTCCGGTGCCGCATCCCCTGTCCATTTCACAACCAAGGAGGTTTTCATGAGACGTTGGCTGGTTCCCGTTCTGACATTCGCTGCGGGGCTGTTCTTCTGCGGCGCCGAGGCGTCGGCCTTCTGCGGCTTCTATGTCGGCAAGGCTGACACCAAACTTTTCAACAAGGCCTCGGAGGTGGCCATCGCTCGGCACGACAATAAAACAGTGATCACCATGGCAAACGATTACGAGGGCGACGCGAAGGAGTTCGCCCTGGTCGTGCCGGTGCCGACCATTCTGGAGAAAGGGCAGATCCACGTGGGCGATCCAGCCCTCCTTAAACATTTGGCCGACTATTCGGCTCCGCGACTCGTGGAATACTTCGACGAGAATCCCTGCCGCCGGTACGACTTGATGGAGCGCCGGAGCATGGACGCCATGAAAAGCATGGCGCCGGCGGCGGCCTCATCGAAGGCACGTGAGCAGGCCCTGGGGATCACCATCGAGGCGCAATACACCGTCGGGGAATATGACATCCTCATCCTCTCGGCCCAGGAAAGTGCCGGACTCGAAACCTGGCTGACCGAGCACGAATATAGAATCCCCAAGGGAGCGTCCCTGGTCCTTCACAGCTACCTGAAACAAGGGATGAAATTCTTCGTGGCCAAGGTGAACGTGGGCGAGCAGGCCAAACTTGGGCTGACGCACCTCCGGCCGTTGCAGATTGCCTTCGAATCGCCGAAGTTCATGCTGCCGATCCGTCTCGGGACGGTGAATGCCGACGGCATGCAGGAATTGTTCATCTATCTGTTGACCAAACAAGGACGGGTGGAGACGACAAACTATCGGACCGTGCGCGTTCCCGAGGCCCAGGACGTGCCGATCTACGTCAAGGACCGGTTCGGCGATTTCTATCGGGACCTCTTCTCCCAACAGGTCAAGCGGGAGAACCAGCGCGGCCTCTTCCTCGAATATGCTTGGGACATGAACTGGTGTGATCCCTGCGCCGCCAATCCGCTGTCGGCTGAAGAACTGCGCAACCTGGGCGTCTTTTGGCAGGAGCCCCAAGGCCGTGGCGGGAGATCGTTCCCGCAAGGCCAGAACGTGTTTCTCACACGGCTGCATGTCCGGTACGATGCCGCGCACTTTCCGGAAGATCTCGTGTTTCAGGAGACGTCGGATCGCGCCAACTTCCAGGCGCGCTATATCATTCGTCATGCCTGGACCGGAACGGATGCGTGCGCGGCGGCCACCACCTACCGAGAACAGTTACGGGAACGCTATGAGCGCGAGGCCCAGACCCTGGCCTCATTGACCGGATGGAAGATCGAGGACATCCGCCATGCGATGCACATCGCGTCACGGCCCGCCGGGGATGAAACACCGTGGTATCAACGATTGTGGGTAAACTAGGCACACTGGCAGCGACAGAGGAGGCCGGGAGAATCCGGCCTCCTCACACCTGCGCGAACGCGGTAGGCT
>ERZ724518.204-NODE-204-length-23039-cov-5.828054_pt1 | contig 23039 bp, 20 predicted proteins | sample MGYA00376051_ERZ724518 | MGnify/ENA primary metagenome ERZ724518 (study PRJEB28724, sample SAMN07190885) | wastewater metagenome | isolation source: influent of sewage treatment plant in Hong Hong | place: Hong Kong | collected 2016-03-17 ... | reverse complement strand
CGCCGCCTTGGTCGGCGATGGCGTCGCGCAGGCCGGCCAGGTCCACCAGCGCGGTTTGGCCCAGGATGTCATGGCACACCACACGGGCCGGATACCACGGGAAATCCAGATCGCGCTTGCGCTCGATCAGTTGCTTGAGCGAATCGGTCAGCGCGGCCGGGTCGCAGCGGCGCACCAGCTGTTCGGCCAGCACGCGCGAGGTGTAGGGCAGGGTGTCGTAAGCACCGGGGGCGATGGCGTCCACCGCAGCGCGGGTGTCGTAGTAGTCCAGCGCGGTGCCGGGCAGGGGCTTGCGGAATGCAGTGTTCATGACGTGACAAAATCCAGGTGAAGACGGTTGGCACGGGCCTGTGAGCAGGCTCTGTGGCGCAAAAGGGGAGCCGCCGCCAGGCGGCCCGCTCCCCTTGGGTCAGTCGATCAACGCTCGCTGATCGGCGCGAACTTCAGATCGTCCGGGCCAATGTAGTTGGCGCTCGGGCGGATGATCTTGCCGTCTTCGCGCTGCTCGATCACGTGGGCGGCCCAGCCGGTGGTGCGGGCAATCACGAACAGCGGGGTGAACATGGCGGTCGGCACGCCCATCATGTGGTAGGACACGGCGCTGAACCAGTCCAGGTTCGGGAACATCTTTTTGATGTCCCACATCACGCTTTCCAGACGCTCGGCGATGTCGAACATCTTCATGTCGCCAGCGGCGGAAGACAGTTCGCGGGCGACTTCCTTGATCACCTTGTTGCGCGGGTCGCTGATGGTGTACACCGGGTGGCCAAAGCCAATCACCACTTCTTTTTTCTCGACGCGGGCCTTGATGTCGGCTTCGGCTGCGTCCGGCGAGTCGTAGCGCTTTTGCACTTCAAACGCCACTTCGTTGGCGCCGCCGTGCTTGGGGCCGCGCAGCGCGCCGATGGCGCCGGTGATGGCCGAGTACATGTCCGAGCCCGTGCCGGCGATGACGCGGCCGGTGAAGGTGGAGGCGTTGAACTCGTGTTCTGCGTACAGAATCAGCGAGGTGTGCATGGCCTTCACCCACAGCTCGGACGGCTTTTCGCCGTGCAGCAGGTGCAGGAAGTGGCCGCCCACGGAATCATCGTCGGTTTCCACGTCGATGCGCTTGCCGTTGGTGCTGAAGTGATACCAGTACAGCAGGGCCGAACCCAGCGAGGCAATCAGGCGGTCGGCGATGTCGCGCGCGCCCGGTGCGTTGTGGTCGTCTTTTTCCGGCAGGGCGCAACCCAGCACCGACACGGCGGTGCGCATCACGTCCATCGGGTGGCTGGCGGCCGGCAGGGCTTCCAGCGCGGTTTTCACCGCCGCCGGCAGGCCGCGCAGGGCCTTGAGCTTTTTCTTGTAGCCAGTCAGTTCGGCCTGGTTCGGCAGCTTGCCGTGCACCAGCAGGTAGGCGATTTCTTCAAACTCGCAGGTGGTGGCGACATCGAGAATGTCGTAGCCGCGATAGTGCAGGTCGTTGCCCGAACGGCCAACGGTGCACAGCGCGGTATTGCCGGCGGCCACGCCGGACAGGGCCACGGATTTCTTCGGCTTGCCAACAACAGGTGCTTCAGACATGGACAACTCCTCTATTTCGATGTGGGGGCGGCGCGGTCAGTCGGGGGAACGATCCGCCGCGCCTGTTATGACCGGCAATAAAACTTACTTGGCTTCTTTGGCGAACAGCGCGTCCAGCTTCTGTTCGTACTCGTGGTAGCCAAGGTGATCGTACAGATCCATGCGGGTTTGCATGGTCGGCACCACATTCTTTTGCGTGCCTTCCTGGCGCAGGGTCTGGTAGACATTCAGCGCAGCCAGGTTCATGGCGCGGAAAGCCGACAGCGGGTACAGCGCCAGCGACACGCCCACCGAGGCCAGCTCTTCGGTGGTGAACAGCGGGGTGGAGCCAAATTCGGTGATATTGGCCAGCACCGGCACCTTCACCGCCTCAACAAACTGCTTGTACATGGCCAGTTCGGTCATGGCTTCCGGGAAGATCATGTCGGCGCCGGCTTCCACGCAGGCGCAGGCGCGGTCGATGGCGGCTTGCAGGCCGTCCACCGCCAGCGCGTCGGTGCGCGCCATGATGACAAAGTCGTTGTCGCGGCGGGCGTCCACGGCGGCCTTCACGCGGTCCACCATTTCATCCAGCGGCACGATGGCCTTGTTCGGGCGGTGGCCGCAGCGCTTTTGCTGCACCTGGTCTTCGATGTGCACGGCGGCGGCGCCGGCTTTTTCCAGATGGCGAATGGCGCGGGCAATATTGAAAGCGCCGCCCCAGCCGGTGTCGATATCCACCAGCAGCGGCAGTTCGGTCACGTCGGTGATGCGGCGCACGTCGATCAGCACGTCTTCCAGGGTGGTGATGCCCAGGTCAGGAATGCCGCAGGAGCCGGCCGCCACGCCGCCGCCGGACAGGTACAGCGCCTTGTAGCCGCTATGGTCGGCCAAGCGCGCGGCGTAGGCATTGATTGCGCCCACCACCTGCAAGGGTTTTTCCGCGGCCACAGCGGCCTTGAAACGTTGTCCGGGGGTCATCATGTGCCGTTTCTCCTCTAGGTGTTCTGGGCTTGATGAACGGCATTCTAGCAAGTGCTTGGTTGGGGTGTAAATACAAAAATTCGTCTCGGTGGCTGACAAGGAAAAACACACGCACCTGACCGCTGGGCAATCCCCCTGAACAGTCTGAGAGAGATGCGTCGATGGCAAATAAAACCACATAAAATCAATTGGATTTGAATTTTTCTGGCAGACCTTGCGTGGCGAGCAGCTTGACGGTGCGCTGGCTTCTGGCAGCGGCCTTACGGTTGCACCAGATGCCATCGTTATCTAGAATCTGGCCGAAAAATGCCATTTTGGCAGGATGTGTGACAGGCGCTGAATTTAAGAGCCGCCCACAAAACCCAGCGCAGCGATCCTGACAAGGTGCGCGACCGCAGACATGCTAAGGCCGGGCCACCACGCCAGAGGGTTTGCTGAGCGGCGCTCAATACGCAGAGGTGAGTGTGTTGATCTTATGGAATTTGTTTCACTGGGGTAGTGCAGCCTTCATTATTGTTGTGCTGTTTTTTGCTTTTATTGGCCCGCCAAACAAACAAGGCACACCATATACCGTGGCAGTGCAACCACAAGCTGCGCCTGCCAATGCACCGGCAGAGCACAGCAAAAAGTTTAATTTCTGAGACACCGAATATGCATATGGCGTGCAGCAACATGATTTTCATCAGCAAGCAGCTTGTTGGCTGTTTGTTGGCTTTCAGCTTGGCATGCCTGGGTACGACCGCCCAAGCGGCTGAGTGCAATGGCCTGAAAGTTGCCACTGGCCCTGCTGGTAAAGGGTACGCCCGACTGTTTGCCGATATGCAACAGGTGTGTGGTCGGACGGTGGCGATGTGTGAGTTGCCGACGTCTGGCGGTCTGGACAATCTGCACGCCATGTCTGCCAATGAGGCGGATATTGGTTTTGCCCAAGTAGACACATGGGCTGATATGCAAATGAGCAATGAAAATATTGCCGGCTTGCAAGCGGTGCTATCGCTCAATTTCAATTATCTGCATGTGGTGGTGGCTGCCAACGGGTTTGCTGTGGCGGGAGAAAGCCGCTTTGGTGGCTTGTTGCGCGGCAAGCCACAATATGTGTTGATGGAGCGTTTCAGCAGTTTGCGTGGTCAACGCGTGGCGGTGGTGGGATCGACCGCGTTATTGGGGCGCAAGCTGGAGCAACGCTTGCGTTATGGCCTGCACTTTGTCGATGTTGAGACAGATGATCAGGCGTTCCAGCTTGTCACCTCTGGCAAGGTGGCCGCTGCTTTGACGGTATCAGGCTGGCCGAGCGGCACGGTGGGAGCGCTAAAGCCCGACGATCGCCTGAGCCTGGCGCCTTTTGATGCCCCCAGTGATGCGCCCTATGTGGTGCGCCCCGTCAGCTACCGAGGGCTTGGGGTATATAACACCAATATGCTGGCCGCGCCGAATGTCTTGCTGAGCCGGCCATTCAAAGGCGCGAAAGCCAGCCAGGTTGCGGCGCTGAAGGCCTGTGTGGCCAGCCACATGCTGGAGCTTCAAGAAGGCAGTTATTCGCCAGGCTGGAAAGAAATCAAGTCTCTGGATAAAACCTGGGGCATTCCGCCATTTAAGGGTGCGGTTGCCCCAGCAAAAACTGACCGGAAAAAATAAGCCGCGCCAACAAACGCTTCTTCTTGGCGTGGTGGTGTGACCTTGCCCGACTCCCGCTTACACCCTTTGGTCACACACCTCACCCAGCACGCCAGTGCCGGAATATTGGGCGCTGGCTTGATCAATCATCAGCCGCCCAAGCCATTCACCACCCCCGCCACCACGCCCGCCGCCACCAGCGCGCACAGCACGGCCAGTTTCCATGAGGCAAAGCGCAGCTCGGGCGGTTGGCTGGCGTAGGTTTGCCAGCCGCTGAGCATGGCGACCACCAGATTGCGGCGCTTGATCAGGCGATAGAACACAATGGCGCTCAGGTGCAGGCCAACGGCGGCCAGCAGCAGTTTGAACGAAATTTTGTGCCAGCCAGTGATGGCCTCTGACAGATCGCTATTGATCAGCTTGGCCAGCGGGCCATCCCACAAGAACGAATCGACATCAGTGGCAAACAGGCCGCTGCCCACCTGAAAACCCAGTAAACCCAGCAGCGCCAGCACCATCAGCGCGCCCAGCGGGTTGTGGCCGGGGATGCGGTGTTCCGGCAGGCTGCCGCGCAGATAGGCCAGCATGGCGCCGGGGCCGCGCACAAAGCGGGCAAAGCGGGCGGTGTCGCTGCCCAACACGCCCCACAGCAGGCGAAACAGCAGCAGGCCGGCAATGCCATAGCCAGCCAGCAGGTGAAGGCGCAAGGCATCGCCGCCGGTTTCACCGGACCACCACATCACCCCGAACAAGAGCACCAGGCTCCAGTGAAACAGGCGGGTGGGGGTATCCCACAGTTTGATTCGGTATTGCATGACAGTTTCTCCACGAAAGCCCAACAGACTGGCGTCATGGCGCTTGGGTTCCGAGACGGAGCCCATCCGTCCGGCGGATGTGGGCCGGACGGGGGCCGGTTCAGGCGGCCAGCGCCTGGGTGCGCTCAGCCAGGGCGGCCAGGGTGCGCTGGGCTGCACCGCTGTCGATGGCCTGGCGGGCGCGGTCGATGGCCTCGCTGAGGGTGGCGGCCACGCCGGCCACATAGATGGCGGCGCCAGCGTTCAGCAGCACGATATCACGGCAGGGGCCGGTTTCGCCGGCCAGCACAGCGCGCACGCGGGTGGCCGATTCTTCGGCGCTGCTGGCTTTCAGGGCGCTGATATCGCAATAGTTCAGGCCGAATTCACGCGGGTCCAACAGGTATTCGCTGACCGCGCCGTCTTTCAGCTCGGCTACGCGGGTGCGGCCGGTGAGGGTGATTTCGTCCAGGCCGTCTTCGCCGTGCACCACCAGCACATGGCGGCTGCCCAGCTGGCGCAGCACCCGCGCCTGAATACCGACCAGATCCGGGTGAAACACCCCCATCACCTGATTATCAGCGCCGGCCGGGTTGGTCAGCGGGCCGAGGATATTGAACAGCGTGCGCACGCCCAGTTCGCGGCGCACCGGGGCGACGTGCTTCATGGCACTGTGATGGTTGGGAGCAAACATAAAACCCAGGCCAATGTCGTCGATGCATTGGCCCACCGCCTCGGCGCTGAGGTTGAGCTTGACGCCCAGGGTTTCCAGCACGTCGGCGCTGCCCGAGCTGGACGACACCGAGCGCCCGCCATGCTTGGCCACCCGCGCGCCAGCGGCGGCGGCGACAAAGGCCGAGGTGGTGGAGATATTAAACGTATGCGCGCCGTCGCCGCCGGTGCCGCAGGTGTCTACCAGACGCTCGCGCTTTGCCACAGGCACCGGGGTGGCAAATTCGCGCATCACCGTGGCGGCAGCGGCGATTTCCGAGACACTTTCTACTTTCACCCGCAGGCCGATCAAAATGGCGGCAATCTGCGCCGGGGTGAGCTCCCCGCGCATGATCTGGCGCATCAGGTCCAGCATTTCGTCGTAAAACAGTTCGTTGCCGTCAATCAGGCGATTTAACGCGGCTTGGGCGGAAATCATCAAAGGCTCTCTATCGCAATGGAAAATGGCAGGTCAGTCCGTGACATAGGCCCGGCAGCGCGGGGCCATCGGCATCAAGCGTGGCTAAAAAACCCAGTGCCGCGGTCCTGGCCAGGCGCACGGCCGCAGACAGTTAAAGATGTCGTGCAAGGCCAGGAGGGTTTTGTTGGCCGCTCTAGGCGTGGGCGGTCAGGAAGTTGCGCAGCATGGTGTGACCATGCTGGGTCAGGATGGATTCCGGGTGAAACTGCACGCCCTCGACCGCCAGGGTTTTGTGGCGCACGCCCATGATTTCGCCGTCTTCTGTCCAGGCGGTGATTTCCAGGCAATCCGGCAGGCTTTCGCGCTCGATCACCAGCGAGTGGTAGCGGGTGCAGGTCACCGGGTTGGGCAGACTGTGAAACACGCCGAGGTCCAGATGCTGCACTGGCGAGGTTTTGCCGTGCATCAGTTGCTTGGCGTGGATGATCTTGCCGCCAAACGCCTGGCCGATGCTCTGGTGGCCCAGACACACGCCAAGGATGGGAATCTGGCCGGCAAAGCGCTCGATGGCGGCCACCGACACACCGGCTTCCAGCGGCGTGCACGGGCCGGGGGAAATCACCAGGTATTGCGGCGCCAGGCGGGCGATATCGTCCAGGCTGATTTCGTCGTTACGGAACACCTGCACGTCTTGCCCCAGTTCGCCGAAGTACTGCACCAGGTTGTAGGTGAAGGAGTCATAATTGTCGATCATCAGCAGCATGTTTGGCGTATCCCATTGATTTATCTGGCTAAGTGATTTTTTAAAGTCTATGCATACCCGCTTGAACCCGCTGTCTGTCGGGTGGGCCAGGGCTTTTGGCGGCGACAAACAAGTATTATCTCCAGTGCAGCGCCGGGCGGCAAGAAATGCAAAAGGAGCCCATCGGCCCCTTTTGTAGCAACACCTCGCTGTGCGCCAGCCGGCTCAGCCATCAATCAGCTTGGCCAGCTCGCCATAGGCAACAGTATCTTTATTGGTGGTCATCAGTTTGAGGAAGCGCGTCAGGTTGCCATTACACAGATGCAGAATGACCACCTGGGCCAGTTGGCGCGCCAGTTGTTGACTGGCGGTGAGCTCGCTTTGCCCATTACGCCCCAGTTCGGCCAGATCCAGCAAGGTGCAGGCCTGGCCGTAGTAGCTGTTTTGAGTGGGAGACACCTTCAGCACGAGCCACTTTACCCCGCTGTAGACGGTGGTCAGCAGGCCGAACGGGGTCACCTCAAATGCTGCTTTGGCCGCGGTCCAGTCGATGGAGTCCAGGCAGGCATTCAGGCAGGTTTCCAGCTTTTTCAGGTCAGGGTCGGCATCCGATTTCAGTGTTTGGCGAGCCTGCTCGCGAGCACTGAACAGCGGCCCCTGTTTTTTAACCAGATTGGAAAACTGATAAGTGGCTTTCCATGGCGCCAGTACATTGCTGCCAAAAGTCACCGCCTTGCCGCTGAACCCCAGTACCGAGTAACCGATCAGCCCCACGGTCTGCCCGGCTGCCGCATTCAGCCCGCGGTTGATCAGCGAAGAAATCACCTTGCCGGCAATCAATCCGGGCAGGGCGTCGCGCAGCAAGGCCAGTAAACCATCTGCCGGCAGGTCTTTCATCTGCACGGGGCTGCTGTTGTCAAGAGCAGCCAATTGTTTGCTGAACCAGGTTTCCCAGTCACTATTGCCGGTCTGCCGTGACATGCTGGACAGCAGCGGCCATAGCGGCTGGCAAATGCTGTCCAGCGCCACCAGATCTGCCGGCAAGGTAGCTTGTTGCAACAGCGTGGGCGGCGACATGCGCGATACCATCACGTCATTGTCTTTTCGGGGCAAAAATCCGTCAGTGGCACGCACAAATGCGGCCAGGCGTGCTGACAGACAGGCCCCCGACTGGGTGCTGAACAAGTCCTCTACCGGGCCACAGGCCTGCTGGTATTGCTGAGGTGATGCCGGTTCGCCATCATCACCATTGGTTTGGTAAGCATCCCATGCCCACCCCAGGTGGGTGCCAGCCTCCTGCTGGCGCACCAAGGCATAGCAGCTTGGATCCACCAGCAAAAACTGGATATTGTCGCGAAACTGCGGCATGCCCCAGTCACTGCTGACCCCAGGTACATCCCGAGCCGGGCCCAGTTTGTTAAAAGCCAGCCGGCCGCTCAGGACTTGGTCAAACGTGGCACAAGCCGGGCAACTCAGCGTCTGGAACGTGGTCTCCTTGGCCGGCGCGGACAAGGCCCGCTCCAGGCTGCTGATTATGGCATTTTCATCGGGCGGGCTCACCGTATTGCCGGGCACGTCACGGACAAAGCGGGCCAGGCGTTCGGGCAGATTCAGGTTGTCGTCAACATCAAACAGGATTTCTGCCGGGCCGCGATAGCCGGCGGTGTTCTCACTCTTGTAGGCGTCCCTGGCCCGTTCCAGCGCGCCCCTGGCGCCGGCCAGCTCAACGGCTGCACGCAGACTGGCCTCGCTGGTCATATAGCCCAGATTGTCGCGGATTTGCGGGTCGCCCCAGCGGTCGTGTTTCTGGGCGGCCCGGGCATGGTTCAGCAATGAATCAAATGCCTGGCATGCTGGCGCCGAAATCACTTTCAGCGTGGTCGAGGGAGGCATAATGATCTCCTGAGCAAAATAATGGCCGCACACACACTGGCGGCCCGGCAGCAATAACGCAGCGGGCGCCCTGGTGTGAAGCGGGCAGTCTGCCGGTGCAGCATCCCATGGTGAAATGGCATGTTGCATCGGTTTGCCCGGTAAATCTGTTATGCTCATTGGCCATGCATGTCTTTTCTTTGCCCCGCTTAATCTGCCGTCTCTGCCTGATCCTGCTGCTGGCGCCCTGCCTGTTGCTGGCCCGGCCGGCGTGGGCATTGACACCGGTCACCCTGCAACTGAAGTGGACGCATACCTTCCAGTTTGCCGGTTACTATGCGGCACAAATACGTGGCTACTACCGCGAAGCCGGCCTGGATGTCACCCTGCGTGAGGCCCAGCCCGGCGATGATCCCTTGCGTGCCGTACTGTCTGGCCGTGCCGAATTTGGCGTCGGCACCAGCAGCCTGCTGCTGGCCCGTCACCGGGGTGCGCCGGTAGTGGTGCTGGCGGTGATTTTTCAGCACTCACCCCTGGTATTGCTGAGCAAATCCGGCGGGCCTTCCGCTGGCATTCACGACTTGCTGGACAAGCGGGTGATGCTGGAGCCGCAATCCGACGAGCTGCTGGCCTACTTGCAGCAAGAGGGCATTTCTTCACGGCGCATTACCTGGCTGGCACACTCTTACCGCCCCACGGCCTTGCTTGACCCCAACGTGGATGCGGTTTCTGCTTACTCGATCAATGAGCCGTATTATCTGGATCAGGCCGGGCTGCAGTATCAGACCTTCACCCCGCGTTCGGCCGGCATTGATTTTTATGGCGATAATCTGTTTACCCGCGAAGCCTTGCTGAACGATTCTCCCGAGATGGTACGGGCATTCCGGACGGCCAGCTTACGCGGCTGGCAGTACGCCATGGCCCATCCGGAAGAAATCATCCAGTGGCTGGTCAACACCTATCCTGGCCGCCACCCAGCTGATTTTCATCGCCACGAAGCCCGGCGCATGGCGCCGCTGCTGCGCACGGATCTGGTAGAAGTTGGCTATATGAACCCGGGGCGCTGGCGGCATATTGCCGACACTTACGCCGAGCTGGGCCTGCTGCCGAGCCAATTTTCACTGAAAGGTTTTTTATATCAGACCAAACCTGCCATCGACTGGCTCTGGCTGGGCGGTGCACTGGCCGTGACGGCCATGATTGGCGGCGTGGCCCTGTACATTCACCGCATCAACCGCCAGCTGACCCGCGCGCTGGCCACCAGTCAGGCCACCCTGAATGCCCTGTATGCCAGTGAGGCACGGTTGCGCGAGCTGAATGCCCGTGACGCCCTCACCGGCCTGGCCAATCGTGAACGCCTGTTCGAGCAACTGGACACCCTGCTGGGCGCGCCACAGGCGCAACTGGCGGTATTGTTTATTGATCTGGATGGCTTCAAGGCGATTAACGACCAATTTGGCCACGCTGCGGGCGACCAACTGCTGCGGGTGATGGCCGAGCGCATGCGTGCCAGCCTGCCCGCCCGGGCCTTGCTGGCGCGGCTGGGGGGCGATGAGTTTGTAGCCGTACTACCCGAGGCCGAGCACGCGACCGAACACGCCCAGCAGCTGCTGGCCGCGCTGGCTGCCCCACTGCCCACCTGTGACAGCGCCCTGTCGGCCAGCATCGGCATGGCCTGTGCGCCAACCGACGGCCACGATGCGCAAACCCTGGTGCAACACGCCGATCTGGCCATGTATGCCGCCAAGCGCAATGGCCGCAATCAGCTGCAACGCTGGCCGGTGGCCGCCTTGGCCAGGGACTGAGCCGCACGCGCTGCCATTGCCGCGCCAGTCTGGCCGCCGTATGCTGTCAGCCTTGTTGCCTGACTGTGTTCCGCCCATGAAAAACATCGCCGATATCCGCAAAGACTACGCCAGCCAAACGCTGGACCCTGACGACTGCCTGGCCCACCCGGTGGCGCAATTCAGCCGCTGGCTGGATGACGCCATCGCCGCCGACGTGCCCGAACCCACCGCCATGCTGGTGTCCACTGTCTCGCCCGAAGGCCGCCCGGCCGCGCGCGTGGTGCTGCTCAAGGGCGTGGAAGACAATCAACTGGTGTTCTACACCAATTACCACAGCCGCAAGGGCCAGCACCTGGGCCATACGCCCTTTATTGCGCTGACTTTTTTCTGGCCCGAGCTGGAGCGGCAGGTGAATATCGAAGGCGTGGTCAATCGCGTGGCAGACGAAACCTCCGACGCCTATTTTGACAGCCGCCCCTACAAAAGCCGGGTGGGCGCCTGGGCATCCGAGCAAAGCCAGCCGATCAGCGGCAAAGAAGTGGTGATGGCGCGCTTTGCCCGCTTTGCCGCGCAATACCTCACCCATGTGCCGCGCCCGCCGCACTGGGGCGGCTTTGCCGTCACCCCCGAGCGCATGGAATTCTGGCAAGGCCGCCCCAGCCGCCTGCACGACCGCGTGCTCTATCTGCCCGATGGCCAGGGCGGCTGGCAAAAGCAAAGGCTGGCGCCGTAAATCCACCCACACAGAGCCGCGCGCCGCCGATCCACTCCAGCGGGGGGGGGCCCCGCTGGCAACGCACCCGGCCAGCCGCACTACACGCCGGATGCGCTCGGCGGTTGATCTTCCTCCGGCAGCGTAAACGGATCCGCCTCTGGCACAGCCTGCCACCACGGCAAAGCCCCCAGCGCCGGCAACGCCGCCGCATCCAGAATCGCCGCCCCCAGCGCGCGATAATGCTGCGCTTGTTCGGGGTCGATGTCTGGCAACACGGCGTCGAAGAGCGGGGTGAAGTCCCAATCGCCGCGCGGGTAGCTCAGCGCCAACAGGCGCTTGAGCCGCGCAAGATAGGGCGTGGGCGAGTGCTGGCCAAGCGCCTGGGACAGCACGCCATAGAACAAGGCCTCGGCCAGAATTTGCGAGGCCTGGCCCTTGGCCAGGGTGATCACCTGCGCCAGCATGGCCGGCAACTGCGCCAAATCATCGCCTTGACGGCGCAGCAAACGCAGATGGGCGAAGTTGGCTAGGGCGTAGGGATCGTTGGGGCCAAGCTCCAGCGCCTTGCGGTAGTAATGCTCGGCTTTGTCGTAGTCGTGGCGCTGGCTTGCCAAGAAGTTGGCAAAATTGCCGGTGTGAGCGGCATGGCTGGGGTCAAGCTCCAGCGCCTTGCGGTAATAACGCTCGGCCTCGTCGTAGTCGTGGCGCTGGTCCGCCAAGAAGTTGGCAAAATTTCCGGCCAGTTCCGCGCTTTGCGGAAATTTCTTCAAGCCCTCCCGGTATATGGCTTCGCGTTTGTCCATATCGGTTTCGGCTTGGGCGGCCAGTTCGACAACCCACCAGCTGTCAGGGTTTTTCTTGATCGCCTCTCTATACTTTTCCTTGCGTTCTTTGGCCAACTGGTCAATATCCCGCACCAACTGCCCCAGCTTGAACTCGGGCAACACTTGCTTGACCAGTTCCTGCATAAATTCGTCAAACCCGCTGATTTTGACAATCACGCCGCTGTGTTTGGCGATGGTGGCCAGCACATTCTGGGCGGGGGGCTCATCGCGGTAGCACCAGAACAGGCGGCCAGGGATGTGGCCAGCGGGCAGGTCGTTCAAAAAGCCCATCAGGCTGCCGTCGTTGCCGCCGTAGCCGAGCACCAGGGGGGTGGAGTATTGGAATAGTTGCGACAGGCTGTTGCCCCAGCCTTGTCCCAGGGTGTTGACGCCTTCTCGGTCGTTTTTTGGGGCCAAGTGCAGGTCGCGGTGAATTTTGGCCACCAGCGGGCGGCGCAGTTGCGGGCGGGCAAAGCCGGCCAGGGCTTCGTGGCCGACAATCAGCGGGCTGCGCGAGGCGTGGATGGCCATGGCATCGGCCACCAGATTGTCAAAATTGGTGGTCACCACCACACGATGGTGAGTTTCATCCAGAATTTTGGCCAGGATGGAATAGCCGACGCTGGGGGCGGCGTCTTCCATGGCGTCTTCCAGCGCGGCATAGCCCGAGGTGTAATCCCCGGCAAAACGGCGCTCAAAGATGGTTGAATAATGACTGGCGGCGTCTTGATAGGCTGGCTTGGCGTCTTGATGTGTGCTGAATGTTGGGTTTTCCAGCTGCTCGCGCGCCCAGCTTTGCAGGTCGGTATCGGGGTCCAGGCATTCGCGCTGATGCCATTCTTGCAGCCAGCCATAGGCTAATTTGCCGCCGGTCGGAATCCCGGACGAGGCGGAAGCTCCAGCGCCCAGAATAAAGGCCAGCGAGCGGCCTTGTTGATGTAATTTTCGTATTTCCGCCAGCAGGCCTTTTTCAGACCATTCTTTTGGGCTGTGTTCACCATTCGTCATCTGGGTGTCTCTTGCAAATCAACCAAAAACGGCCTGCCACCCCACCGGGCAACAGGCCGTTTGTCTCAGCACATCACGCTTGCTCAGGCGACGGTATCGTCGCTGCTGGCGGGGGCGGTGCTGTCCGCGGTGCCAGCATCGCCTGGCGCTTCGCTGCTGCGCAGCGGGGAGATGGTCATGCCTTCGGCCTTGCCCGCTTCCACGGCATAGACAAACAGTTTGATCAGTTCGGCCAGGGTGCCGACTTCCAGTTTGTCGAACATGCTGGCGCGGTGGGCTTCGATGGTGCGCGGCGACAGGCCCAGGCGGCTGCCGATTTCTTTGCTGGACAGGCCTTCGGTGACCAGTTGCAGCACTTCCAGCTCGCGGCTGGACAGGCGGGCCAGGCGCATTTCGGCTTCTTGGGTGCGTGCGGTTTTTTCGTGGGTCTGGATGCAGTGGCGCAGCGCCTTGCGCACGGCTTCCATCAGCAGTTCGCCGTCGATCGGCTTGGTGAGAAAGTCGCTGGCGCCGGCCTTGAAGGCGCGGGTGCACTGCGCCACGTCGCCGTGGCCGGTGATGAAGATGATGGGCAGGGCCACGCCGGCGCCTTCGAGTTCGGCTTGCAGTTCCAGGCCGGTGGTGCCAGGCATGCGGATGTCCAGCACCAGGCAGGCGATCTGGTTGGGGATGAACGCGGCCAGAAACTCCAGCGCGGACGGGAAGGCCATGACTTTCAGGCCGGCGCTGCGGATCAGCAGGCTGACCGAATCCAGCACGGCCGGATCGTCGTCAACCACATACACAATCGGGTCAAAGTTGGGCGTTGGCGTCATGAGACAAAGGTTCCTTTTCACACAGTGCAGCCGAGCTTGGCTGCGCGTTTTGCAGCGGCAGGGTAATGCGGAAACTGCCGCCGCCTTCGGGCTGGTTGCGCCCGGAGATATGGCCTTGATGCGATTCGATGATCGACTGGCAGATGGTCAGCCCCAAACCCATGCCATGTGGCTTGGTGGTGCTGAACGGGGTAAACAGTTTGCTGAGCATGGTGTCGGGAATGCCCGGGCCATTGTCCACCACTTTCAGGCAGGCCAGTTCGGCGGTGGCGCCGGTTTCCAGGCGGATTTGCCGTGGTTGTGGCTTGTGCCTGAGCGCGTCGATGGCATTGGTCAGCAGGTTGAGGGTGACTTGCTCGATCTGGATGCTGTCGCCTTCCACTGGCGGCAGGTCTTCCTTGAGATTGAGCAGGATTTCAATGCCATGTTCGCGCAAGGCGTGCTCGGCCAGCATCAGCGTGTTGCGCACGATCTGATTCAGGCTGATGGCTTCGCGCCGGGCCGGCTGTTTGGAGACAAACGCACGCAGCCGGGTGATGATTTCGCCTGCCCGATGTGCCTGGTTGGCGGTGCTGTGCATGGCGCTGCGGATCAGCTCCAGATCGGGATAGTCGTCGTCCAGCATACGCAGGCAGGCCTGGTTGTAGCTGACGATGGCCGACAGCGGCTGGTTGAGCTCGTGGGCAATGCCGGAGGCCATTTCACCCATGGTGTTGAGCCGGGCCACATGCGCCAGTTTTTCTTCGTGCTCGCGCAGGCGCTTCTGGCTGGTGGTGAGCCGGTCGCGAATTTTATTGTGGGCACTGCCCAGATAGCGAAAGGTGATCAGCGCGCCGGCGTGCAGGTGCTGGCGTGAGGGCAGCGGCGAGATATTGCCCTCGATCAACAGGCTTTGCCCGTCCTTGCGCAGCAAGGAGGTGTTTTCCGGCAGTTCGACCGGGCGGCGGAATTTCAGGCTTTCGTTGACCGGGTTGTCCTGCATATGTTGCGACATTTCAAAATGCAGACGAAATACGGCAAACACCGACTGGCCAATCACTTGCTCGGGAGGTGTTTGCAGCAGCGTGGCAGCCATCGGGTTGAGATAGTCGATGCGCCCGGCGCTGTCGATGCGGATCACGCCGTCGTGGATGTGCTGCAAGGTCATGGCGGCCATTTCGCGTTCGCGTTGCAGCGATTCGTTGGCTTCCATGCCTTGCTGGCGCGAGCGGCGGCGCTGGCTGAGCATCACCATGGCAAAACCCACCGCCATGCCCAGAGTCAGGCCCAGATAGACCAGCGGTTGCAGGTTGAGGTCGCCGCCGCGCAGTTGATAATCCAGCTTGATCAAAAACGGCTGGGCGGTGCTGCTGACGGGTTGTTCGAAGTGAAAGCGCGGCAGCCAGGTGCTTTCCCAGGCCGGAGCGGGCGTCATCGGCGCGCGGAAAAACATATTGTCAAAAGCCCGATCCACCCGTGGGTAAAACACCACGCTGATGTCGTGGGCGTGGCTATTGGCCAGCGGAATATCCGCCAGCAGCCGGTCGTGGCGCAACAGGATGCCAACAAAAGCCTGGCGCGGTTCACCACCGCGTGTGCCATGCTGTTGCACGGACTTGACCAGCAAATAACCACGGCCATTGTCGGGCAGGGCAAATGGCGCGGTGGATTCCATGTGACCAAATTGCTCGGCGGCGCGCAGGGTTTCGCTGTGCTGGCCATCGGCATTGATGTCCATGCCCAACTGGCTGTTCTGGCCATCCTGCTGGGGTTCGATCATCACGATGGGATGGTAGAGGCTGCGCGGACGCACTGGCCGCCATCCTTGCGGCTGGTCAGTTGCCGGCTCTTTGAGCTGAAAATCAAAAAGCCCGCGTTGCTTCATGCGCTGAACGAAGGCCGGGGCCTGCTCGCGCGAAACCTCTTCAAAAAACTGGATGCTGTAAATATGCGGATAGCGCTGCATCAACTGCTGGGTAAAGCGCTGCACGTCCTGCATGCCCAGTTGTGACTGGGTGCGCATCAAGAGCTCCAGCGACAGCATCACCGACTCGTTTTGTTCCATGCGCTGCGACACGGTTTGCGCATAGGCGCTGGCACGCTGGCGGAACAAGGCATGCTGGCGGGTGTACTCGCTGTTCAGCCAGTACAAGGTCATGATGATGAAACCGACGCACCACAGCACCACGCCCAGCCGCCAAGGGCTGATTGCGCGGGTTGCCATATGTGGGCCAGCAAGGGGTTTCATCCGGTCAGCGCATTCATCAGAAAGGAGTTTGCCGGGCTGTACCGCCCGGTCAGGCCAACAGCATGCCAGCCAGGCAAAAGCCTTGCTGGTGCTGAGTGGATCACTTCAGTATGTTGGCATGTCTGCGGCCATGCCACAAGGGGGAATCCACCAACATGGGCATGAAGTTTCCCGATGGCGGACAAATGTGCAAGATAGGTGTCAGCAATGCCCACGCAGAATGTGGGCAGGCACACCGGGCACGACACAGCTGGACGCTTTCATGCTGTCGTCACCCGGTTTACTGGACAGAAATGCCTTAAGGATTATTCGGTAATCGGCGCAATCAGGATTTCCACCCGACGATTCAGCCGGCGACCTTCTTCGGTCATATTGCTGGCGCGCGGCTCAAAGCGGCCACGACCCACCACGCTCATGCGCTCCGGAATCACGCCCTTGCCCGCCAGATAATTGGACACTGCCATGGCGCGGTTTTCTGACAGCGGCTTGTTGATGGCGTCGCTGCCCTGATTGTCGGTGTGGCCAGAAATCGCCAGGGTGGTTTTCGGGTATTTGGTCAGCGTGTTGGCGATCTTGTTCAGCGTCGGATAAAAGCCAGACTTGATGCTGTAGCTGTTGGTATCAAACGCGGTGGTCGAAGTCATGGTGACCTTGATCGACTTGTCGCTGTATTGCTGGATGATGATATTGCCGGCCTGCACTTCGCTGGCCAGGTTGGTATCCAGATCACGCTTTTGCTGATCCATATAGTAGCCGACAGCCGAGCCGGCCAGCGCGCCGCCCACGGCGCCGATCAGCGCGCCCTTGCCACGGTTTTTGTGGTTGATCGCCGCGCCAGCGGCCGCGCCGCCCAGGGTGCCCAAGATGGCGCCCTTTTGCGTATTGCTCATGCCGTCCCAGCCGGTGTTGGCGCAGCCGCTGACAGCCAGGGTGATGGCCAGTCCGGCCAGCAGGGTTTTTTTCATGGTGGTGTCTCCATGTGGGCCGGCGCCAGGGCCGGCAAATTCAGTAAGCTGGTGAAAGCGTCAGATCGGGCCAAACAACGCGCTGAGCGCCGCGCCGGGGTCGGCCTGGCGCATAAAGGCCTCGCCCACCAAAAAGGTGTTGACCTGGTTGGCGCGCATGCGGGTCACGTCCTCGGCCGTGGCGATGCCGCTTTCGGTAACGGCAATGCGTTCGGCGCCGATGGCCGGCAGCAGGTCCAGCGTGGTGTCCAGGCTGACGCTGAAGGTGCGCAGATTGCGGTTGTTCACCCCAATCAGCGGGGTGGCCAGGGTCAAGGCGGCGTCCAGCTCTTCAGCATTGTGCACTTCCACCAAGACCGCCAGGCCAAATTCTTGGGCCTGTTGCTCAAACTCACGCATTTGCGCGGCGCTTAAGGCGGCGGCGATCAGCAGGATGCAATCGGCGCCCATGGCGCGGGCTTCGACGATCTGATACGGGTCAACAATAAAATCCTTGCGCAGCACCGGCAGCGCGCAGGCGGCGCGGGCGGCTTGCAGATAGGCCGGGCAGCCCTGAAAGTAATCGCGGTCGGTCAGCACCGACAGGCAGGCGGCGCCGTGGGCGGCGTAGCTGGCGGCGATGGCGGCCGGGTCGAAGTCAGCGCGAATCACGCCCTTGCTCGGGCTGGCTTTTTTCACTTCGGCAATCACCGCCGGCAGGCCGGCGGCCAGCTTGGCGCGGATGGCGCCCACAAAATCGCGGCTGGGCGCGGCGTCGCGCGCGGCGGCGGCCAGTTCCGCCAGCGGGATGAGCGCTTGCTGGGCGGCCACTTCGCGGTGTTTGGTGGCGATGATGGTGTTCAGAATATCGGACATGAGCAAAGCATCCAGTCAGTGCGGAACATGGGGGGCAAAAAAATCCAGCAGGCGCTGCGGCAGCCAGTCCAGCCGGCCGGGAAAGCCGCCGCTGGCAAAGCCGACATGGCCGCCTTCGGCGGGGAATTCCAGCGTGACCGCCGCGCTGGCTTGGTCGGGGCCGGGCAGCGCTGTGGCCGGCAAAAACGGGTCGTTGCGGGCGTTGAGCACCAGGGTGGGCCGGGCAATCTGGCGCAGCCAGGGCTTGGCCGAGGCGCGCGCCCAATAATCTTCTACGCCGGCAAAGCCGTGCAGCGGCGCGGTGACGGCGTCGTCAAACTCGCGCAGCGTGCGGCTGGCCTGCGCGCGGCGCACGTCAATCAGGCCGGGATGCCGGCGCGCAGTGGCCAGGCTGGCCGGCTTGAGCGTGCGCAAAAACATGCGGGTGTACAGCTGGCGCGCCAGGCCGCGCTCCAGCATGCGGCCGGCGGCGGCCAAATCCAGCGGGGCGGACACCGCCGCCGCCGCGCACAGCGGCGCGCTGGTGCCGGCCTCGCCCAGATGCTTGAGCAGCATATTGCCGCCCAGCGACACCCCCACCGCGCACAGCGGCCGGCCTTCGCTGGCCAGCCGCGCCAGCAGCCAGGCCACTTCGGCGGAGTCGCCTGCGTGGTAGGCGCGCGGCAGGGTGTTCACCGCGCCGCCGCAGCCGCGAAAATGGCTGACCACGCCATGCCAGCCGCGCGCCTGTGCGGCGCGCATCAGCGCGCGGGCGTAATGGCTGTCGCTGCCGCCTTCCAGGCCGTGCAGCAGCCACAGCAGCGGCATGCCCTGGCGGCCGGGCAGGCGGTCCACGGTGATTTCACCGCCATCCGGTGTCGCCCAGCGCTCGCGCTGGTAGGCCGGCCGCGCGCCGCCCAGGCACAGCGCCGGGTAGATGGTCTGGCTGTGGCCGTCGGGCAGCCAGGCCGGCGCGCGGTAGGCGGACGGGTGCAGCGTGGCGCTCACCGTGGCCTCAGGCCGGGCGCTGGGCGGATTTCGGGCGGAAGGCTTTCACCACCGCCGGGTCGGTCGCGATCCACGGCGCGCCGATCAAATCCAGGCAGTAGGGCACGGCGGCAAAAATGCCAGGCACTTTCACCTGGCCGTCGGCGTCGCGCAGGCCTTCCAGCGTTTCGGCAATCGCCTTGGGCTGGCCGGGCAGGTTCAGAATCAGCGCCTGTTTGCGGATCACCCCCACCTGGCGCGACAAAATCGCCGTCGGCACAAAGGCCAGGCTGATCTGGCGCATTTGCTCGCCAAAACCGGGCATCACCCGGTCGGCCACCGCCAGGGTGGCTTCCGGGGTGACGTCGCGCGGCGCCGGGCCGGTGCCGCCCGTGGTCAGCACCAGTTGGCAGCCTTGGTAGTCCACCAGGTCAATCAGGGTGGATTCGATCTCGTCCTGCTCGTCGGCAATCAGGCGGGCTTCAAATTCCAGCGGCGTGGTCACCGTGCGCTTGAGCCAGTCGCGCAGCGCCGGCAGGCCTTTGTCTTCGTACACGCCCTGGCTGGCGCGGTCGCTGATCGACACCAGGCCGATTTTGAGTGTCTGGTTCATGCTCAGTCCTCGTGCGCGTCCTCATCCGTCTGAGCGGCCGGCGCGCCGGCAGGGCGGCCCGGCTCGGGGATGATGTCTTTGAGCATCTTGAAAATCACCCGGTAAGATTTGGGCGGCTTGTTGTCGGCCTGTTCGCGGCGGGCGTTGCGGATATGGGTGCGCAGGGTTTGCACGTCCAGGCCGGGGTATTCGGCCAGCAGCGCGTCCAGGGCTTTGTCTTCCGCCAGCAGGCGGTCGCGCCAGCGCTCCAGCCGGTGCAGCCAGCCGGTGTGTTGGTCGGATTCGCCGCGCAGCACCGCCAGCCGGGCCTCGATCGGCTCGGCGTCCACGCTGCGCATCAGCTTGCCGATGTATTGCAGTTGCCGGCGCAGCGCGCCGTGCGCGTTCAGGCGCTTGTATTCGCGGATGGCTTCACGCAGCTCGTCCGGGATGGGCATGGTTTTCAGCGTGTCGGTGGATAAGCCGGCGAGGGTTTTGCCCAGGTCTTGCAGGGCATCCATCTCGCGCTTTTTTTGCGACTTGCTGATCAGCGTGTCTTCTGGCTGTTGGGGTTGGATCGAAGTGGTCATGGCGCTTGGGGAAAAAACTAAGACTGGTATGATACAGGAAGCCTGCCCGCTCTTGCGGCTGACGCGCTTGCGGGTGTTTTTCATTTCATTGTGACTGTGACCATGACCGAATCCGCCAGCTCCTTGAATTACCGCCAAGCCCAACTCGCCGACCTTGCCACCCAGGTGCTGGATCTGGCCCGCCGCCATGGCGCCACCGCTGCCGAGGCGGAAGTGTCCGAAGGCGTCGGCCAGGCCGTGTCGGTGCGGCTGGGTGAAGTGGAAACCATCGAATACACCGGCGACAAAGGCGTGGGCGTCACCGTGTATCTGGGCCAGAGCAAGGGCCACGCCAGCAGCTCGGATTTTTCTGCCGCCGCGCTGGAAGACACGGTGAAAGCCGCCATCAATATCGCCCGCTTCACCGCCGCCGACCCGTTTGCCGGCCTGGCCGATCCGGATCGGCTGGCGACCGAATTCCCGGATTTGTCGCTGTGTCATCCGTGGTCGCTGTCCGTCGAAGACGCCATCGAGCTGGCGCGCGCCACCGAGGCGGCCGGCCAGGCGGTGGACGCGCGGGTGAACAACTCCGAAGGCGCCAGCGTCAACACCAACCTCAGCCAGTTTGTCTACGCCAACAGCCACGGCTTTTGCCACGGCCAGCAAGGCAGCCGCCACAGCCTGTCCACCACGCTGATCGCCCAGCAGGATGGCGATATGCAGCGCGACTACTGGTATAGCAGCGCCCGCCACCCGCAAGATTTGCTCAGCGCCGCCGAAGTGGGCCGGGTGGCCGGCGAGCGCGCGGTGCGCCGCCTGGGCGCGCGCCGGGTGAAAACCGGCCAGTATCCAGTGCTGTTCGAAGCGCCGCTGGCCGCCGGGCTGATTGGCCATTTTGTCTCGGCGGTCAGCGGCGGCGCGCTGTACCGCAAAATGAGCTTTTTGGTGGATTCGCTCGGCCAGCAGGTGTTTTCGCCGCTGGTGCACATCGACGAAGACCCGTTCATCCCGCGCGGCATCGCCTCGGGCGCGTTTGACAACGAAGGCGTGGCCACCTGCGCGCGCACCCTGGTGGCCGATGGCGTGGCGCAGGGGTATTTCCTGTCGTCGTACTCGGCGCGCAAGCTGGGCATGGCCAGCACCGGCCACGCCGGCGGCTGTCACAACCTGCTGGTGCGCGACAGCGGCGAAGACTTTGCCGCCCTGCTGCAAAAATTGGGCACCGGCTTGCTGGTCACCGAGCTGCTGGGCCACGGCGTGAACACCGTCACCGGCGATTACTCGCGCGGCGCGGCGGGCTTTTGGGTGGAAAACGGCGTGCTGGCCTACCCGGTGGAAGAAATCACCATCGCCGGCAACCTCAAGGACATGTTCCGCGACATCATCGCCATCGGCAGCGACCAGCTGGTGCGCGGCGCCACCCGCTGCGGCTCCATCCTGCTGTCGCGCATGACGGTGGCCGGCGAATGATCCCGGCCGACGCGCCGGGTCAGCCGGCCTACTGGCGCGACGCCTGCGCCGCGCTGGCGGCCGACCCGGTGATGGCGCAGCTGATCGCCCGCTATCCCGAGGCGCAGCTGAGCTCGCGCGGCGAGCCGTTTGTCACCCTGGTGCGGGCGATTGTCGGCCAGCAGATTTCCACCCGCGCCGCCGATGCAGTGTGGGCGCGGCTGCTGGCCGCCGTGCCGCAGCTGTCGCCCGAGGCGCTGCTGGCCCACGCGCCGGACGCGCTGCGCGCGGTGGGGCTGTCGGCGCGCAAGGTGGAATACGCCCACGACCTGGCCCGGCATTTTGCCGAAGGGCGCATCGACCCGGCGCGCTTTCAGGCGCTGGACGACGAAACCCTGATTGCCGAGCTGGTCGCCGTGCGCGGCATCGGCCGCTGGACGGCCGAAATGTTTTTGATCTTCAACCAATTGCGCGCCGATGTCTGGCCGGTGGACGACATCGGCCTGCAACGCGCAGTCAGCCGCCATTACCTGGCCGGCGACACCCCCACGCCAAAAGCCCTGCGCGCCTTTGGCCAGCGCTTTGCGCCGTGGCGCACGGTGGCCACCTGGTATTTGTGGCGCAGTTTGGACCCGGAGACGGTGTTGTATTAAGCGGTGCGTGGGGTCCGCCTGACGTTGTTGCGCGGCCTTGCCGTGTCCGCACACACCGCAGTACTGAGTTGTGCAAGCTGGGCCAAGCCACCACAGCGACCGTCTGTGGCCAGAAAAGGGCGATGACTTCGTCTTTGTTTCTTTGCATAATCATCCTCCCAGCGTGCGTGATCACGCATCACACGGGAACCCAGGGAGACGGATTTCACTCCCAATCCAGGCGGCCAGATATGTGTGATGGCAAAGATTCGCCATCGCGCATGTCGCTTAAGCCGCGCTTATGGGTAGAATCCCGGAAAAAATCCGAATCACACGCGGCGTTGTCGCCGTCTCTGGGTGGGCAACACCCGATAGCAAGGAATTCTCGATCGTGATGCATTACCGTTTGCCCTCGCAGCGTCGGGTCTATCTGGCCCTGTTTGTCGTCTGTGTCGCCGCGATGGCGTTTGCACTTTACGCCCAGCATGGCTTGGGGCTGGAGCCGTGCCCGTTGTGCATCTTTCAGCGCGTGGCTGTGATCGCCGTCGGGCTGGTGGCCTTGCTGGCTGCCTGGCGCAACCCGGTGTACCGCGCCGGCCAGGCCGGGTTTGCCGGGCTGACCTTGCTGGCGGCGCTGGGCGGCGCGGGTGTGGCGGCCTGGCATGTTAAATTGCAGTTGTTCACCCCGGCCGACAAAATCCCCGCCTGCGGCCCCGGCCTGGACTACATGCTGGAAACCATGCCGTTTACCGATATGCTGGCCAAGGTGTTTCGCGGCAGCGGCGAATGCGCGGAAATCAACTGGCGCTTGCTGGGCCAGCCGATGCCGGTGTGGTCGCTGGCCAGCTTTGTGGCCATGGCGCTGCTGGCGCTGTGGTTGTTGCGCCGCCGCGCCTGAGGTGTGTAAACCCTATACGTTATTCAGTGCCGGAATCCGGGACATAGGGGGCTT
>ERZ724518.196-NODE-196-length-23541-cov-6.311462_pt1 | contig 23541 bp, 20 predicted proteins | sample MGYA00376051_ERZ724518 | MGnify/ENA primary metagenome ERZ724518 (study PRJEB28724, sample SAMN07190885) | wastewater metagenome | isolation source: influent of sewage treatment plant in Hong Hong | place: Hong Kong | collected 2016-03-17 ... | reverse complement strand
ATGCCGCAAGTAATGCACGCGGTCGGCCAGGCCAGCCGCCGCCACCTCCTGCTGAGCCGCCGCCCGGTGGACCGCCCCCGGCAGGACCTCCCCCCGCGCAGGGCCCGGGAGACACCGGCGCCGCGCAGCCTTTGGTGCCTGGCCCGCCGCCGGCGGGACCGGACGGCGTGGTGGGCGTGGCCCCCGATGTCTCGCTGATTTCGATTCGGCAGTCCTCGACGGCGTTCACCCCGGCACGACCAGCCCCCGGCGACATCGAGGGCCAACGCAAGGCCGGCGACATCGCGACCCTGGCCAAGGCGATCCGCCATGCCGCAGACCTGCCCGGCGTTCGGGTGATCAACGTGTCGTTGGCGTCGTGCATTAACGCCGCCGCCCCGGTCAACCAGGACGCTCTGGGCGCGGCGGTGCGCTACGCCGCGGTGGACAAGGACATCGTGATCGTGGCCGCCGCCGGCAATCAGGGCGGCGGCGACCAGGGGCAGGACTGCGGACAGAACCCCGCCTTCAATGCGCTGGACCCCAACGATCCACGGGACTGGGCTGGGGTGCGCACGATCGTGACTCCGGCGTGGTTCTCCGACTACGTGCTCACCGTCGGAGCGGTGACCCCCGAGGGGTTGCCGTTGCCGGATTCGATCAACGGCCCGTGGGTGTCGGTGGCCGCCCCGGGGTGGCGGATCATGGGCCTGTCGAACACCAACGGCGCGGCGGTCAACGCCCGACCCGATGAACCCGGCTTGGGTGCGGGTTTCTGGGGGACCAGCTTCTCGGCCGCCTACGTCAGCGGCGTGGTCGCGCTGGTGCGGGCCAAATTCCCCGATCTCACTGCGGCCCAAGTCATGCGGCGCATCACCGAGACCGCCCACAATCCGGCCCGCGGGGTCGACAACCAGGTCGGCTACGGGGTGGTCGATCCGGTAGCGGCGCTGACCTTCGATGTGCCGCTGGGCGATCCGAAGCCAGTCGAGCGGCTCAGCACCGACCTGTATGTGCCTCCGCCCCCGCCGGGACCGGATCATCGGCCGCGCAACAGCGCCCTGCTCGCCGGAGCCGCGGTTCTGCTCGTCGCCGCCGTCGCCGTGGCGGTCGTGGGCATGCGCCGGAGGCTGCGATGAAGGCCCGCACCGTGGGCGTGCGCGCCGGAACACCGGTGGTGGTCGCGCTCGAAGTCGTTGCCCTGGTGGCGTTCATCGGTCTGCCGCCGGCGCGGTTTGGATGGTGGCCGGCAGCGGTGATCACCGCCGTGGCGCTGCTGCTGCTGGTGCCCACCGTGCACCGCCGCAACGTGCCGGGCTGGCTGGCTGCCGTGCGGCGCTGGCGTCGTTCCCGGCGCGGGAAATACCCGGCGGCGGCTGCGGCCGTGGATGTGCCCCACGGCAACATCGTGTGCGGTGTGCGCGTCGAGGCCTACGAAGCCCTCACGATGATCGAGGTGACCGGAAAGCCCTACTCGCTGACGTTCCTGCGCGGCTCCACAGTGTCGCTGACCCGCAACCTGCTGCCGCTGGAGGTGCTGACCGAGCTGCTCGACCAGCCCGGCGGGATTCAGCTGGCGGCCATTGACGTCGTGCCCGCCGGACACCGCGTGCGCCGCGGCAACGAATACCCCCCGCTGTACAGCACTCTGCTGGCCGACCGGCCCGCGGCCGGGCAGCGCACCATGCAGTTCGTGGTGCGCCTCGACATCCGAAACTCGGTGCCCGGCTTGCAGTATCGGCAATCGGTCGGGGCTGCTGCCGCCGCCGCCACCGAGCGAATCATCAATGCCCTGTTAGAGCGCGACATCCGCGCCACCGCCCTGACCGCCGCCGAGCTCGACACCGCGCTCGACCGGTTGGGCGCGCGGCTGCAGCCGGCGCCGGCACCCCCGGTCATCGAGGGCACCGACAGCCCGGCCGACCCGGTGCCCTTTCGCTCCACCAGCCCAGCGCAGCGGCGCAGCAAGGTCAGCAACGAGGTTGGCTGGCGCACCATCAAGGGCCACCCCGGGTTTCTCACGACGTACTACTTCTCACCCGAGGACATCACCACCGCGTCACTGCATCAGATGTGGGCGCTGCGCAGCGACGAGGTGGTGTTGACGCTGAGCTTGTTCAAACGCCGCTACGTGGAGGCCCCTGACGGCGATGGCCCGGTGATGATCGCGGCCACGGTGCGCACCAACGATCCGCAGCCCCCTCAGCAGCCACCGACGCTGTATCTCAACACGTTGCCCGGTGACCAGTTTTCCGCCGCACTGCGGCCGGCCCCGACGGCGCGTCCGGGCCACCTCGACATCCCCGCGCGCCCGCTGGGGGAGCCCAGCGCGTTGGAGATCCCGATCGGCTCGACGGGCATTCTGGTGGGAGCTGCACTGCGCGATGACCGCCGCGCAGACCCGCCGGTGCAGCGCGACGATCTGGTCATGTTGTCGCTGACCGATCCGCAGCAGGCCACCCGCATCGCCATGGACACCAGCGAGTATTACGTGCGCCAGCTGCTCATCCGCGCCGCCGCGGTGGGGGAGCGGATCGCTATCTATTCCAGCCAACCCAACCGGTGGGCGAGGTTGGCCCAGCCCAATATCGCCGTGGTCGACCGCCGCCGGCCCGCAGAGTTCGTGCCCTCGATCATCGTCAACGACCGGCCCCTCATTGCTCCGCCCACCGGATTGTCAGCCACCGTGATCACCCTCGGGCGTGCCCAGCCTGGCGGGCAGCAACCCGACATCCACTTCCAGCAGGTCTCGCGGGAATCGGTGCGGATCAGCACCGCCCGCGACACCGTCGAGGTCGCCATCGTGGCCTTCAACCAGGAACAGGCCTGGCTTGGCCTATGAGCGCTGCGCAGACACATTCTCCGGCCTGGGGTGGTCGGCGCCTTCTGGACGCCCTGGACGTCACTGACCTCGACACATTCGACCCGCGCCCGGGGTGGCGACGCCACGCCGACGATGACGTGCTGACGATCCCGGTCGGTGCGCCAGTGGACGCGCCCGACTCGACGGTGTCGATTGAGCTCGGCGATCACGCCAACGTCGCGCTCTGCGTGGGCATCACGGGGAAAACCACAGCGCTGCAGTCGCTTGCGCTGAGCGTGTGCACCCGTTACCCGCCGACCCGCGTGCAGCTCGCGATCGCCGACACGCAGAACGGCATCGCCGCAAACGCCACTGCCCGCCCTCCCCACGTCGTCGCCCACTACGCGGGCTACCGGCGCGCAGCCGACCCTCCGGCGAACTGGGACACCTGGTGCACCCAGGTCGAGACCGCGCTGAATGAGCGCGCAGGACAACCCCAGCCCGAACTGCTCGTCGTCGTCGATGCCGTCGACGAGCTGCTGGGGTCGCACCCACAAGTGGCGGCCACGCTGCAGCGCATCGCCGACGAAGGCCGCGACAAGCGTGTCCGGCTCCTCATGTCGAGCACTGAGCAGACCTCGACGTTCGCGGTTGGCGCCCGGGTGGGTCGGCCCGTTGAGGCAACCAGCGACGTCGTGATCGCGCTGAGGACCGCGACAGCACAAACGTCCATAGATGCCCTCGGTGGACCCCAGGCGTGGCAGCTGCCGATGTCACCTCCGGGTCTTGGCTATGTCCGACCACGTGACGGTGCGATCACCGGACCCGTGCGGCTGTTCACCGCTGCCGACGTGGCGCCCGCGCTGTCGTCTCGACTCATGACGATCTGATGGTCGTTCGGCATTTTGTGCCTGTCGGGCACCCCGGTCGGCCGTAGCCTTATATCCATGCCCGATGAGCAGCTCGCCGCGCCGCTGTGTTTGGAGTCGTTTCGCCGCCGCAAAGCGGCGGCGCCGATCAATAGCGAGCACGCTCAGTTCACGATCGCTGATGTCGCCGCCGCGTGCGGTCTTCCACAACCTGTTGTGGCGCAACTAGTTCCGCGCACCTGGACCGATGCGGGCTGGATGTACACCGCCGACCAACTGCAGTTCGCAGTCCAGATCGGGCCTGACGTGCGCGCCGGGGAGTACGTCTCACCGCGGCAGGACTAACCAGCGCCCGAAAATAGTGCACGGAGCACCCCTGCGACAGCCCTACTGTTCCAACTATGAGTGCGACACCGGCCGCCTCCGGCGGCTATCGGCCACCGGTGACCCCGTTCGCCGGCTGGGTCCACGACGACCGCGGCCGACTCGTGCCGCTGGAGACCGCCCCGCATATCGGCGCGTTCGCCCCGCCGGGCACCGGCAAGACCCGCAAGTGGCTGGCGCAGTCGGCGGTGCTGTGGCCGGGCCCAGCAGTGGTGTCGTCCTCCAAGGACGACCTCATGCAGATGGTGGCCTCGCGGCGCTACGGGCCTGCCGCGCTGCTGGATCTGCGGCCTATCGCTGCGCCGTACTATCCGGCTGACCTGCGTCCGTACCGGTTCGATCCCACCGCATGGATCACCGGACTTGAGGATGCTAAGGCCGTCGCTCGCACGTTGTTGAGCACCTCGGCGGTCGCGCTGTCGGGCAGCTCCTTTCGCGGCAGCGACCCCGGCCCGTGGGATGACCTGGCGTTCGCCCCGCTGACCTGCCTACTGTTGGCCGCGAGTCCGCAAGGGCTGGGGCTGGGCATCGACTGGGTGATCGAGGCTGCCGAGGACGTGACCCTGCCCAACCCCTGGCCCACCTCGCCGCAGATGAGCACTGATGCCTCCTGGGTGACCGCGGCCGTCTGGTCGTCGAACCGCTACTTCGAGGCCCGCGTGCGCAGCGTGTTGAGCATGGAGGCCAAGCAGCGCGACTCGGTCAAAATCACCGTGACCAAGGTCCTGACTGCCTGGCTGCAGACGATGGAACGCGACAGAGGCCTGCCAGTCCTCGATGAGGAGTTCCTGGAGGACCCCAACGCCACCATCTATCTGCTGACACCCTTTGATGGCACGGTCGCCGCGCAGGCGATCACTCTGATGGATCAGCTGATTAACCGTCAACGCGTGAAAGTCGCTCAGTGGGACGAGTTTTCCCGGTTGGGCATGTTTCTCGACGAGATCACCAACACGCCCTTGCCGCGGCTGCCGCAATACATCGCCGAGTCCCGCGGCCTGGGGGTCTCGCTGTGTTTTGCCGCCCAGGCCGGCGAGCAGCTCGACGCGATCTACGGCCCGCTGCAGGGGGCGGCGATTCGCGCTGTCGTTCCGGCGTCGCTGCTGATGTACGGCTCCCATGAGAAGGACCTGATGGAGTCGGCGTCGTTCTGGAGCGGCAAGACCACCCGCAGCCAACTGTCCTACGACCACAGCCTGGATTCGACGTCGACGAGCCGCACCTTCGGCAATGCCCTTGAGCCAGAGGAACTTATGCCACCCAATGACTCGTTCGCGCGGCTGCTGATCCGCGGCACCCCCGGGCGCATGGTCACCCTTATCGACTGGACCGAGTTCGTGAAATACCTCGACGAACTGCGGGCAGCGCGGCTCCACCACAGCAGCGGCGGCCGCCAGCGATTCAGCGGCCTCGACGCGGCGGCGACGGCATGACGACCGATGGTGCACAGATGATTCCCGCTGCCGCGCAGGAGACCTCGCTGCGGTCACTGAACGTGTCCGCATCCACGGCAACGGCTCTGGCGCGAGCACGCAGGGATCTTCAGCACGCAATCTTGATGGGTGTCGACGCGCATCGCCGCCGCCAGTACGCCCTCTCGGCTCGCGATGAGGCCGCCACGGTGCTCCTGGCCCCCGATGCCAGCTCCCGACAACTGCGTTATGCCCGGGTTTATCTCGAAGCCGCGCAGCGCTTCTTAGACGCGCGGGCCACCCCGGTGATGTGGGACCGCGGCGAGGGCTACCCGGCTGCCAGCTAAAGGCGTTGGCGGGTAGCCCCACAGCGCCGAGGGCAGCCCCATTTCCGGTGCCGGGCTTGCCGGGCAGGACTGCTGACAGCAGTCGCTGCGCTGCGCTTGGAGACCGGCCACGCAAGCCGGAAAAATAGTGCACGAGCGACCCTTTGGGGCGTTTTAGGGTCAGAGTATGGCTGATCCCAGCGACAAGTTCGATGAGGTGCGGCGGGCGTGGGTCGCCCGTCATCAGGGGTGGTCGCTGATCCAGCGGCGCCGCGCCGAGCAGCTCGGCCGCCGAGTCCGCGCCCGTCAGCGCAGCACCGTGGCCGCCCTGCCCGATCCGCATGACGACACGTCGCTACCGCCGCTGATTCTGCGCGCCGCCAAGTCGCCTACCTCTCAGGTGGAGCTGGTGGTGGTGGCGATCCTGGCGGTGTGTACTCCGTTGGGCTGGCTGGCCGGCGTAGCGATCAAATCCGTTCTGGTGAACCTGATTCCGCAGACCCTACGGTCATTTCCGATCGCTGCTCTGCTGTGGTCGGGGGTTGCACTCGGTGCGCCGATCCTGGCTCTGTATGACCCTGCACCCACGTTCGGTCAGATGGTGGTGGTGCCGTGGCTGTGTGTCCAACTGGCTGCAGCTCCGGTGATCGCCGGCGTGTACGGCATCGCCGAGGGCTGGTTGGCGATCCCCGGCTCAGATCAGTGGTGGCCGCTGACTCCAGCAGAGCCCGCATTGAGCCCCGAGGATGCCGCCGAGATTCTGGGGCCCTACGAGATCACCGGACCGCCGGTGGTAGAGCCCCGCCCGCTGCCCGACCATGGCGAGCGGATGCCGCGATGGTGAGCGCCGCCGGCGCCTCAGCGCTGCACACTCTCGGCTGCGACGTCGCGGTCGGCGAACTCCTCGACCAGGCTGCGGTCAACGCGCAGTTCCTCGGCCAACCGGTCATGTGCGGCGTAGAGACGGTTGATCCGATCGTCGAACGCGCGCAGGTCCTCGTGCGCGCGCTCGATTTCCTCGTGCAGTTGGGTGAGCAGCCGATCGGCGATGTCGTCTTCGGTCAGCGGCGTCGCGGCCTGCTCCTGAAGCCGCACGTTTTTGGTGGCGCGTGCGGTGATGCTCAGCGGATAGCCGCCCAACAGCACGACCGCCGCCGAGCCGGGCTGCCAGCCCAGAGTGCGATCGATGCGCAGCAGCGTGCGCACTCGAGGGGTGTTCTGGGTATCGCGGTCGCGCACCGCGGCCAACGTGCTGAAGTTCGGGAAGCCTCGCCGGTTGGCTTCTTCCCTCGACATCCGCAGCTTGGCCAGCCGGGCGTCGACGAAGTGCATAAGCCGGGGAACGCCGTCGGCGGGGACCGTCATATTTCCCAACTTACCGCACCCGATTGGCAAAGTCGGCCAGCGAATTTTCACCCCCGATATATGTCATATGCCGACGTTAGGTTGCCCGCATGAAGATTCTTCTGGCCCTGTTTGCCGTCCTGGCCGCCCTCGCGGCGGTCGCCGTTCTCGCCGTGGTGCAGCTCGTGATCAAACTCGCCCCGCTTCTGGTGCTACTCGCCGTGGCGGTGGTCGTCGCCAAGGCTGTGCAGGCTCGCCGGCGTCCGCCCCCGCCGCTGATGCCGGCGCTGCCGCCGGCCCGGCGGGTGACCCCCGCTGTCACCGCACCGCCACGACCGGTGGGATGGGCGCCGCAGGCCCCCGGCGGGTGGGTGCTGTTGCCGGTGTGGATGGGGCCCGCGCCGGTGGCGTGGCGGCCTCCGCCCACCGTGATCGACGCCGATGTGGTGGAGGGCGAGCACCGTGGCTGATACCCCGATGATCACCGATGAGAGCTGGGTCGATGACCTGATGGGCGGGCCCGACCCGGCCGCGGTGCCCACCGCCGCGACGATGCAGCCAGGCGTGGCCGACCTCGACGCTGCCCAACCCGAGCCCGAGCCCGAAGCTGAGCAGTACGACGATTCGGCCGAGGCTCCTACCGATCCGCGGCTGCAGTCCGGCGCCGGGATCGCTGACGAGGCGCCGCCCGTGCATCTCGACACCGCAGCAGCCTTGACCGCCGAGCGCGACGAATCCGGGGTGGCCCGCGCCGACGCGGGTGCCAAACGCACTGCCGTGGCGCTGGGGGCGGGGCTGGTCGTGGCGGTGAGCGCCATCGTCGCCGCGCTGGTCACCTTCAGCGACACCGATGCACCTGCCGCGCCCCGTCAGGACAGTGCGGCTGCGGCCGCGCCCGTGGCCCAGCCGCAGCCGGTTCCTCCCTCCGCCGCCCCGACCGTCCCTCAGGATCAGTCCATTCCCTTCACCGCCAGCGCCCCGTGTGCCGCCGGGTCAACCTCAGCGCAGTCGTTGACCGACACCGCCACCGATTCGGCGTGGGTGTGCGCCCGCGGCTCACGTGATGAAGCCCTCGAAGGCAAGGTCCTCACTGTCGACTTCGGCAAGAGCTACATGGTCTCCGGTGTCGAGGTCACTCCGGGCTGGGTGGCGAAAACGCCTGGCGGACAGGACCGATGGCTCCAGCATCGGGTGGTGACGCGGCTGCAATACATCTTCCTCAACGGCAACGTGGTCTCTGACATCTTCACTCAGGACACCGGGAACGCCCACGGCCCGGTCACCGCCGCGCTGCCGCGACGGGTCTTGGCCTCCCGGGTCAACGTGGTGGTCTTGCAGACCTCCCGCCCACCTGCCTCACCGTTGCCGGCCACCGATCCCGCTGCCCTGCCTGAGGCGCAGCCGGGGCTGGTGGAATCGCTGCTCGGCGAGGGTGGCGGGCCGCTGTCGGAAACACCGCAGAACCCTGAGCCGTATCCGGATCTGACCGTGCCCGACAACGGCAGCGACCCCGTGGACAACACGTTCGCGATGAGCGCATTGAAGTTTCTCGGTTACCAGCCCTAAGAAAAGAGACCACTGTGGCACTGTCGAAAACCTGGCAAGGGCGTCTCCGCCGATGGCGCGGTGGCGCCCATCGGGCCGGTGTCATCGCCCTGGTCGCCGCCGCGGTCTTCGGCGCCGCCGCGGGCTGCAAGGTGTTCTTCGCCCCCGATCGCCCTGACTTCATCGGGATCGCTCAGCGTGAACGCAACCAACAAAGCGTTGTCGGCGCGTTCGCCTCGGACTTCGTGGTGGCCTGGCGCACGGCGACGGTGAATCAGCGCGACAGCTTGGCGCGCTTCATCACCCTGCCCGAGCAGGGACTGGCGTTGCCCTCGACGCCGGCTGCGGTGATCACCGCGCCCCAGGTGGGCCCGGTGCTGCGGATGGGCACCCTCGATGACACCGAGCTCTACACCGCGGTCATCTCGGTCAACGAACGCCCCTACGCCTCGGCCCAACCGACCCGCACCTTCTACCAGGTGCCGGTGTCGCTGTGGAACCGTCAGCCACGCGCCCTGGACTTCCCGGCCCAGATCAACGATCCCGGCCCGGGCGCGGATTTCGCGCTCGACTACCGCAATGCTCTAGGCCCCGAAAGCCCGGTGTTCGCCGTGGTGGCCGGATTCATCCGCACCTACCTCACCGCCACCAACGGCCTGGATCGCTACGTGGTTGCCGGTGCCCCCCTGCGCCCGATCGGCGGCTACCAAAGCGCGGTGGTCTCCTCAGCGGCCACCAGTCGCAGCGTGCCCGAAGCGCCGGCGCCGGGAGAGCAATTGCATGTGCGGGCCACAGTCGTTGCCCAAACCTCGCAGTTTGCCACAGTGAATCTGGTGTACCCGCTGACGCTGGAAAATAGCGGCGGGACCTGGATGGTGGCGGCCATAGACTTAGTGCCACAGGTCGGCGGTCAATCAGAAGCCGATCCGGTAGCCAAACCACATAGCTAACGCACCTCAAGAAAGGCGAGACGAATATGGCAGAGAATACCGAATTACTCGCGGCGTCAGGCCTTTTTGAGGCCGGCAACAAGCTCGGCCTGGCGGTGCTGGGCTTCTTGGCACTCGCCGCACTGGTCATCGGCGCCGGATCGGCCATCCGCAAGCTCAAAGAAGGCTCCGGGGCGGCCATCACCGCCGAAATCGGTGCCATCGTGTTCGCGGTCCTCATCGGGCTCTCGGTCGGCATCGCCTCCGCGCTCACCCAGGAAGCCGAGGACTCCGGCATCCGCAACCCGGTCCGCGTCGACAGCGTGTGGGATCGCTGAGCGCATGGGCAACGACACCTCGGCCAAGATCTACTCCGATCAACGCTCGCTGCCCATCCATCTGGGCGACTCCGGTGACGGATTCACGCTGCCGTTCAAGGAGAAATGGCGCGCCCCCGACGCTATCGCCGCGGTGCTGGGCTTCGTGGTGACCGGTTCGCTGGTGACGGCCAACATCACCAACGGGGCCAGTGCGTTCCGCATCCTCATCCTCGGCGTGGTGATCACGGTGGCTGCGGTGTGGCTGCTGTCGAAGCTGCCCGCCACCCGCCCGTCGCTGCGCACCCGCGCCCACTGGTGGTGGGAAAACCTGCGCCCGCAGGTCATCTCATCGCACCGCCCTCCCCGTTAAGAAGGGTCCTGCCATGTCTGTGCCCGCCCCGCTGCGCGCGATCGGCAACCTGCGGCTGACCCCGCACGGGGTCTACGCCGACTATCTGCTCTCCGGACAGCCGTTCATCTTCCTCTCCGAAGAGTGGCAGGACCGGGTGGCTGCCGAGCACGCCGAGCTGTGGCGTGCGCTGCCGTCCGGATCGTCGATCAGTGGCCTGACGGTGCCGGTGGCCCCGCGCGCCACCGTCCGCAAAATGCTGTACAGCCACCCCGATTTGCGCCCCGGCGCGGCCGTACCCGAGGGCGTGTCCGAGGCGGCGCGGCCCTGGGTGCAGCACTGCCGCAGCTGGGAGCCCACCATCGCCGGGCACCGCGCTCGCCGCCGCATCTACTGGCTGAGCCTGCCCCTGGATTACGGGCTGGCCGGGCGCACCCCCAGCGGCACGTGGCGGCGCATGGTCGACGCCGCACTCGGCCGTGACAAGGACACCGACTCCTCCATCGCCTACTACCGTGACCTGGCCGCCCAGATGGTCGCCGCGCTGCCTGCGGTGTTCTTTCCCAAACCGGCCACGGTGGAACAGATCTGGTGGCATTGGAACTACATCGCCAGCCGCGGCGCCTGGGATGCGCCGCTGCCGACACAACCGTTCAATCCCGACGCCACCCTGCCGGGGTCGGCGTTCACCCCGGTCCACCTGGACCCAGGTGCGGCTCAGCTGCGCGCCCGCCGCTGGCGGGCGGCCCGCACCGACGCCGACGTGTTCGTACGTACCTTCCGGGATCGCACCGATGGTGTTGCGGACTCCTATCAAGCGCTGCTGCCCTTAGACAGCTTCCCCGACAACGGAATTGCCTGGCCGCGCTCGACACTGTTCAAGGTCCTCGATGACCTCACGACGCCGAGCACGGTCTTGGACTGGACGATCAACATCACCTTCACCAGCGCGGATGTGGCCGTGTCGACCGCAGAGAACGTCATCGTCAACATTCGCGACCAGTACCGCCAGCGCGGCCGCCACGCATCGAGTTCCGACGAGCTGCTGCGCAAGCTGGCCTCCGGGCGGGAGCTGGCCTCAGAACTCAAACGCGGTAGCGCCGAGCGCGGTGTGAACGCCGCCATCGTCATCGCCGCGGCCGCCGGTGACCCGGATACGGTGAACCGGGCCGTCGCCGACGTCGCCCGCACCTACCGCGGCCAGAACATCGGCTCGAAACGGTGGCGCGGCAGCCAGCCCACATTGTGGCGGGCGTTCGCCCCGGGCGGGGAGCGCCGCGCCGCCCTCGACGAGTTCCGCAACCCGACCACCACCAAGCGGTTCGCGCCGTTCGTCCCGCTGCTGGCGAGCAAGCTCGGCAACAACACCGGCGTCCCGTTGGGGATGAACCTGACCAGCCCAGGGCTGCGCGACGTCGTTCTCCTCGATGTCCTCAACGCGCCGGCCCGCGAGAATCCGGCGAATCTGGTGATCTGCGGCTCCCCGGGCCGCGGCAAATCGCATGCGACGAAGAATTTGAGCCGCTCGTGGCTCAAACTCGGCGCCGGTCTGCATTTATTCGATCCCACCGATGCCCGCGAACACGAAACAGCGTTGGCCGATTTCGACGATAAAGTCGTTATTGATGTCAGTCGCATGAATTTCAGTCTCGATGGATTGCGGGTTTTTCCTTATAAAGAAGCCGCAGAACGAACTATCGACCATTTGCTACCGCAATTGGGATTGTCGCCGTTGAGCAGGGGCGCTCAGCGGCTATGGGGGCTGCTGGCCCCGGAGTCACGCGAGGCCAACGGCATCGGCAGCACCGCGCAGCTGATCAGATATCTCCGCGACATGCCCACAGCGCGGCGCACCGACGCCGACGAAGACCTGCTCATCGGGTTGGAGGGCCTGGCCGCCCAACGCCTACTGCGGCCACTGTTCGATGAGTCTCTGCCCGTTCCCGACATCGCCACCACCCAATGCGTGATCTGGAATTTCGCCGGACTCAAGCTGCCCACGGTCACCGAGGAGTACCAGGCCCACCTGCATCAGCAGACCACCCCTGGCCAGCGCGCCGCCCAAGCGCTCTACGGGCTGGGCGCCGAAGTGGCGCAGTCGATCTTTTTCGGCCGCCCCGATCAGCCCGACATGTTGGTCGTCGAGGAGTGCGCAGCGTGGACCAACTCTCCGGGCGGGCAGAAGTGCGCGAACACGATCATCCGCCAGGGCCGTAAGGCCTGGACGGGGTTCTGCGGTATCAGCCAGCAGCCGATCAAAGACTTCGCCGTGCTGGAGGACGAGTTCATCGATCAGCGACTGTGCCTGGGATTCAAGCGATCTGACATCGCCAAAGCAACCTTGCAGTGGTGTGACCGCGACCTGGACCGCCACCCGGAGCTGCTGGCCAACTACGTCAACAACACCAGCCCCGTGCAGCTGGTCGACCACGGCGACGACACGATCGATGACCGCTACGGAAAGGTGATCCCCGGCCGCGAGGGCGAAGCGTGGTTCCTCGACGAGTTCGGCGGCTTCGGCAAGGTGGCGCTGTTTGCAGCCCCGACCACAGCACTGGCCGCCCGCTTCGACACCAACCCCCACCGAGCTCGGCAGCGCAGCCAGGCCACGCAGCGATCATGACCGCACGCCTGCACTACTGGTACCTGACCCACCCGCGGTGGGGCCGTCCGCTGCTGGTGCTGGGCGTCCTGCACACGCTGGCACTGCTCGCGACCGTCACCGCGCCGACGGCCAGCGCGTCGACCAACGCGATGGTGCTCAACTGGACCGGCCTCAAAGACACCTACGGCGTGCCGCTGGGCAACTACTACCTGAGCCTGCCCACCATTCGCGAGCAGATCACCCAGGCCGGCCCCGACATCGGCTGGACACCCGATAGCTGGATGGCCTGGACGCTGCACGCCATGGAAACGATGGCGTTCAACGTCACCTCGGCCAGCATCCTCACCGCCGAGGCGGGGCTGTTCATCGGCATCATCGCGTTGGCGCTGTGGCTGATGAAGATGACGGTGAGCACCTACTGGCTCACCGTCATCGGCGAGATCGCCCGCGCAGTCACCAACGCGGTCATCACCGTCACCACGCAGTTGGGCCTGTTGGCGATCGCGATCCCAATCGGGGTGTTCGCCGGGGTGGTCACCATTCACCGCGGCGAAGCCGGTCGGGGCTGGACGATGATCCTCATTGCGTTGACCATGCCGGCGCTGTCGATCGCGATCTTCGCCAACCCGGCCGGGCTGATGTATGGCGAAGGCGGGCTCCTCGAGTTCGCCCGCCGGGTCGGGTTCAGCGTCGCCCAGGCCGCCACTCCGGGCCATAACGGCACCTTCGACGGTGTCGGCTCGGGCGGGCAGGTCGACGCGCTGACCGCCAGCCTGATCACACACACCGTGCGAGAACCGTTGCAGCTGTGGAACTTCGGTCAGGTCGTCGATCGGGTCGGTGGATGCGGCGCCGCCTGGTCGGCAGCCGTCAATCGCGGCGCACCCGATGGACCGATCCGTGCCATGCAGTCCTGCGGCAACACCGCAGCAGTGTCCTACGCCCAGCACCTCGACGGCACCAACATCTGGGTCGGCCTGGTGTTCGTTGTGGTTGCGCTGCTGGTGGGGGCCTTTATGGTGCTCTCGGGCTGGGCAGTGCTCAAGGTGTCGGTCAAGGCGATCTACACAACGGTGATCCTGCTGCCGACGCTGTGGCTGGGAGCCATCCCCGGTGCCCCCCAGCGTCGCGCTACCGCTGTGGTGTGGCAGTTCTTCCGCCACGCCATCGAGGTCCTGGTCTACATCATCTTCGTCAGCGTCATGGGCCTGGCGGTGGAGTCAATCGTCGCCGGCCGGCTCCCCGCACAACTGGGCGGCAACAACCCGTTCGCGCACGTGCTGATGATGGGCGCAGTCTCGGTCGCGGCGATGATGCTGCTGCGCTACATCCGCGCCGACCTGTCGGCCGAACGACCCGGACCCGGCCTGTTCCGCCAGGCCGGCAGTGTCGCCCTTGGCATGGGGATGCACGCCGCGATCGGCGGCGCGGGCGGTGCCGCCGCGGCCGGGGCGAAAGGATTGGGGTCACGGCTGCGCAACCGCGGCAACACCCCTTGGGAGCAGATGGAGGCAGACGCGACCTCCAACGCCCGCCAGATTCATGGCTCGCCGCAGCCCGGGTTCGACCCGGTTCCCTCTGACGGAAGCACTCACAGTTCCGGTGCGGGAGGCAGCTCTGGAGGTGCCGCCGAGCAGCCCACAGCGGGTGGCATCGACCCTGGCGGCGCAGCACACCCCGCCCCGGCGGGCGGTGGGGAGCCGGCACTGTCAGCGCCGCCGGCGGCCGGCGGGGGAATCCAGGGCATGCTCAGCGGCATCGACAACGCGCGCGCCGCAGTCCCGGCCAACCGCCACTCTGCCCCGGCGCCCAGCGGGTCTCCTCCAGCGACCTTGGAGCTGCCCGGGGAGGCCCCGGGAGGACTCGCCGGGGCAGCGACATCTCTGCCTGCGATGGCCGACCTCCCCGAGGCGCGGTACCTCGACGAGGTTCCCCCACCCCCGGAGCCGCCGCACGACGACGAGGAGTTTCCACCACCCGACGACGAGCCAGGACCTTCCTCCGGGCCACCGACTACCGTCAATCCCATCACCAACACGTAGCCAAGCAGGGGAGAAGCGCCACCCATGACCTCGCCGACCGAACAGCGCCGCGCGTTCGACGCCGCGATGGACAGCTACCGCTCCGGGGACCGCGCCACCGCACTGGGCATCTTTACCCGCGTCACCGCCGACAACCCCGCCATGTCGGACGCCTGGCTGGGTCGCCTGGCGTGCGGAGACCAGGAACTCGACACCCTGGCCGGCGCGCACGAGAACTCCCGGGCGCTCTACCGCGAAACCCGCCGCATCGGTCTCAAGGCCGGCGAACTGCACGCCGTGATCGTGGCACCGCTATACCTGACGCTTCCGGTGTGGTCACGGGCCACGTTGGCTCTGGCCTACGCCTCAGCACTCACCCGCGCCGAACAGTACGCCCAAGCCGCGTCACTGCTCGACCACCCGGCCATCACCGAGGACACCCAAGCCGCCCAATGGCGTCAATTCATCACCGCCACACTGCACTACCGCACCCGGCGCTGGCCGGATCTGCTCGCCGCCACGGCGGTGTCCCCGCCGCCGGAGGCAACCTATGTCCTGGAACCTGTCAGCGCCGCGGTCGCGGCGCTGACCGCGGCGGCCTCCGCCAGCCTGGGACAGTTCCAAACCGCACTCGACACCGCTGACAAGATCCACACCGACAACCCCTACGTCAGCGCCGATGTGGCGCTCACCCGCGGCTGGTGCCTGCGTGAACTTGGCGACCCCGACGCTGCGCTGGCGGCGTTCCGCGCCGCCGCAGTGGAGGGGCAGTTGTTGCCCGCGGCCCAGCAGGCCATCGACGACCCCAGCTACCGCCTTGTGGTCACCGACCCCGAAACCATCGCCACCCGCACCGACAAGTGGGACCCGGCCACCGAGACCAGCCGCGCCCAGCGCGACGCGGCCGCATTGGCCGAAGAGCAGAAGGAAGTACTGGCCAACGCCAAGCGCCGCCTCGACGAACTGATCGGACTGGAGGGCCCCAAAGAGCAGATCGCGGTGTGGCGCACCGAAATTCAGATTGATCAGCTGATGGCCGCTCAGGGCGATGAAACGTCGTCGACCGGTGAGAACCACATGGTCCTGGAAGGTCCGCCCGGGACGGCGAAAACCACGTTCGCCCGCATTGTTGCCGAGATCCTGTTCGGCTTGGGCAAGATTCAGCGCCCCGAGGTCATGGAAGTCACCGAGGAGGACCTTGTCGTCGGTTACGTCTCTCAGACCGCGCAGCGGATGAAAGAGGTCTGCGAAGAGGCGTTGGGCGGGGTGTTGTTCATCGACGAGGCCTACCGGCTGGTGCCGGAGACTGAGGGCCACAGCTTCGGCAAGGACGCCATCAACACGCTGCTGAAATACATGGAGGACTTCCGCGACCGGCTGGTCGTCATCGTCGCTGGCTATCCCAAAGAGATGCGCCGCTTCCTGGCCGCCAATCCGGGCCTGGCGTCTCGGTTCAACTTCACCCTGACCTTCACCAGCTACACCGCCGACGAAATCGTGGCGATCGGGCGCCACATCGCGAGCAAGGAGAAGATCGCAATTGCCGAGGAGGCGTGGCCCATGCTGCACGCCGAGGCCACCCGCTTGCGCGCCACACCGACCGACGCCGGCACCGCGCTCGATATCGCCGGCAACGGCCGCTACGCCCGCAAGGTGGTCGTTGCCTGCAAACGGGAGCGCGCCCGGCGACTCAGCAGTAACACTCCGGAGGAATTGGCCGCCTTGGCCGCCGCCGATCCGTCGCTGCTGGTGGTCAACACCGATGACATGGCCCGCGCCCTGGCCTCCTCGCAGAGCGGCGATATCAGCGCCGCGCCGGCGACATGACTGCCCATACTCAGGCATCGAAGCCTCATATTGCCGCGTCTTTCTTCTCCGAGCAGCTGGCCGCGCTTATCGAGGACAATCCTCGGGTTCGGATGCTCAATACCGGCCGCACCCGCACGACGAAGCCGCTCACGGTCTACAAGCTGATCCGGGATCACTGCCCGGAGTTCAAGACCTCCCGCACCCAGTGGTACCGCCTCTACCACGGCGAGCGGGCACCGCGTGTCGACGAAGTGTATTGCGTGGCAAAGGTGTTTGGTGTTTCGCCCCGCTATTTTCTTCCCGACACCACCGACTGAGGCGCCGCGATCACCAACTCCAGCCGGCCAGCGCTTCTAAGCGGCGGCACCGCTCCTCGCTGAGCTGACCGGCGCGGCGCTTCTTGCGTTGATCGCTGACCCAGTGCCCCAACCCGTGACCTGACTCCGTGACGAGCTTGCTTCCCGGGGTGGCCGCTCCGTGCTCGGCGCAGTACGCCTGCAATTCGCGAAACCCGCGCTCCCATTGAGCATCAAAGGTGTTCCATGCCCAGCCGGGCAGGGCTTCCAGGCGGCCGATGCGGTCGGGGAAGTCCCGAGCCATCCTCCCGGTCCGGTACGCCGCACGTTGGTTGGACACCCAGTGCCCCAACGCCATCCCGGATGCGGTGCGGTAGTGCTGGCCCGGTGCGGCGTGGCCGTGTTTGTCGGCGTAGGCGACGAGCTGGTCATAGTTCTCGTCCCAGGCGGCGCGGAAGCGCCGCGTCTCCGGCGACCAACCCGGCAACGACTGCAACCGCTTCAGACGCTCTGTGGACAGACTGCCCGCGCGGGCGGCGCGGCGCACTCCCTGTAGCCAGTCGGCAATGCTGGCACCGGTCGATGACACGTAGTCGGGCGGGGGATCGCAGCTGCGGTGTGTGGCGGCAAAGGCCGCCAGCGCGGCGAAGTTTTCCTCCCATCGGGCTTCGGCGAGGTTCCACGACCAGCCCGGCAGCGCCTCCAGACGCCGGCAGCGCTCCGCGCTGAGCTTGCCCTTGCTGCGTGCCTGACGCTGCGCGGTCACCCACGACGCCAAGGACCGGCCGTCGTCGGTCTGCTCGCCGCCCGGCGGGTTGGTGTGCCCGTGCTCCGCGGCGTAGGCGGCCACCGCATCGAACGCGGCCCCCCACGTGGGTCGGGCTCGGTACTCCCAGGACCAGCCCGGCAGAGACTCCAGCCGCCGCTTTCTGGCGTGGGCGAGTTTGGCCCGTCGCGACGGCCGCCGCAACGCTCGCACCCACTCGCCGAGGTCCACTCCGGCCGCGGTCATGTAGCCGCTCGGCGGGCTGGCGTGGCCGTGTGCGGCCGCGTACGCGGCGAGCTCCTCGAAGTAGCTCTCCCACTGACGGGTTTGTCGGTGAGCCCAGCTCCAGCCGGGTAGATCTTCCAGGCGTTTACGTTGGTCCTCGCGCAGCCGCTGCCGCTGCCCGGGCCGGCGCAGCCCGATCACCCATTGGTTGAGGCGAAGATTCGCGGTGCGCGGCGGGTAGGAGTGCCCGTGGGCGTCGGCGTAGGCGGCCAACGCAGCGAAGCTCGTCTCCCAGCGTGCGTCGACGACGTTCCACGCCCATCCGGGCAACCCTTCGAGTCGCTCGATGCGCTGCGGGAGCATCCGGCCGTGACCGTGGGCACGTCGCTGTCCGGATACCCATTGCCCCAGGGGGCGCCCGTCAGCAGTTGTGTACTGCTGCGGCGGGCTGGCGTGACCGTGCGCGGCGGCATAGGCGGCCAGCGCGGCGAAGTTGTCTTCCCACTGCTGGGTCAAGGTGTCGACGGTGTGCACGCTGAAGGCGCGCAGGAACTGCTCAGCCAGCTCCGAGGGCAGGTCGGTGGGGATGAGGATGTCGACGAGGTCCGTGTGCACGGAGTCGCTGTCACCGGGGCCGGTCTCGCCCAGGGTGCCCCAGAGCCGGGTGAGATCGGCGCCGATGCTGGGATCGTGGCTTTGCAGCGCGAGCAGCACTTGCCGCGCTTTCTTGAATTGGCTGATGTCGATGACGGTTTCGGCGTCGAGGCTGTCGTCCACCGTCAGCGCCAGCACGATCAGCGCGGGACGGTCGTGGTTGGGGTTCTTGCGGATGGCGCGTCCGACGGCTTGGGCGACGTCGATGTCGGAGGACCGCGGCTCGGCGAAGAACACCGCGTCCAGGGCGGGAATGTCGATTCCCTCGGTGATGCAGCGCGCGTTGGTGACGATGTTCCATTGATCGGGCCGGTGCTGGCCGAGGGTGTCTTCGGCCGCGGCCTTGCGCTCCCGCAGGGGGGAGCCTCCGTCGATGTGGGTGATGTGGGCTTCTCGTCCGTCAGAGACGAGGCCGCGGGCACGCAGCAGCGCGTGGGTGCGGGCGAAGGTGGCGGCGAAGTCGCGGCTGGCGGCGATCGTGTTGTGGAAGGCCAGGACGCTGGAGAGCTGGTAGTCGTCGGCCGCTTGGGTCAAAGCGATGGCGGCGGCCACATGGTCAGCGCGGGCGCTGCCGTCTTCGCCGGCGGCGAGGCTGATCAGGCGGACATCTTTGAGGGCGGAGGCCACTGCCGAGTCGGTAACGGCAATGACAGCCACTTTGAACGGGCTGAGGATGCCGCGCTGGATCGCGTCGCGGGTGGGCAGTGAGAACACGCGCCGCCCGTAGAGGTCTTGGTTGTCCATGGAGGCGACCGCGTTCCTGCGCGGCCTGGCGCTGCTGCGGCTCGGCGAGGAACCGCGGGCGTGCACTTTGGGGGTGGCGGTGAAAAAAAGGCGGTGCGCGGCCGGGATCTTGTGGTCGTCGAGCACGACGGCGAACGGTTTGCCGCGCCGCCCGGCGGTGCGGTGGGCCTCGTCGCACACCATGACTGTCCAGGCCGCTGCACTGAACGCGCGGTGGGCCTCGACCAGGACCGCCGCCGATTGGTAGGTGGCGAAAACTACGCGCACACCTGCGGTGTCGGCCAGCCAGTGAGCCAACTGTTCAGCGGAGGTGGTGCTGGGTATTGGTAGCTCGTCGTCGGCGATGTCTTCGGGGTCGCTGATCTGCTGGGAGCACACCGCCAGCGCGGAGAACGGCATTGGTGCCTCGCCGCGCCACACCTGATAGGTCTGCTCCAGTAGGCCGAGGGTGGGAAAGGTCAGCAGGACCGTGCCGGGGGCGCCGGCGAGCAGCTTGGCCACGGCGTGCACCGCCATGAGAGTCTTGCCGGTACCGCAGCCCGACACTAGAAGCGCCCGGTGCTCGTCGGGGGTGACGGCGTCGACGGCGGCGCGCTGATAGTCGCGAAGGGTCAGCAACAGCTACCTGCCGGATCGGGGAGAGTGGCTCAGTCGTATCAGAGCGTATCCGGCGCGCATTAGAAAGAAGGCGACGGCTGCGGTGACCTGCGACGAGAACTAAAACCCTGGCGGCGTTAGCGGGTTCAAGGGCGGGGGAAGCGAGTCCTTTGCCGGATCTGCTGGCGGTGGCGGCGTACCGGCCGCGAGTCAGATTGGTGGCAAGCTGTCGACGATGCTCATCGTTTTCACGCTGACGGTGACAATGCGCTTGATTAAGTCGACGATGTATCGGGGGTCGTCGTGTTCGCTGCACCAGGTATTGGGATCGTTGACGATCCCCGAGCCGCGGCTGTCAGTCTTGATCTGGTAGCGCTCAATGATCCATTCGAGCGCTGAGCGCGACCCGAGTCGGTAACGGTGCGCGTCCTCGGGAATTCCTGAGAGGGTGAGCTGGGAGTTGTAGATCAGGACGCTGCGGTCAGTCTTCGACTTGAATCGCATCTTTGTGACGCGCAGGGTCTCCTGCGGAGTGCCGTTGAGAGCTCCGGTCGTTGTTTCGAGAAGGGGGTAGGGAGCTGCGGTTTCGTATCCGCGGTGAAGGTCGCTGAGCGTGTGACCAGCGTGGGTGAAAGCGTCGAAGTGCTCTCGGGCTGCGGGTGGGGGGATTCTGGGAAGCATCTTTTTGAGGTCGGCGGCGAACCTCTGTCGGTATTGCGGAGAGTGCAGCAGCCCGTACGTGTAGTAAAAGATGTCGTCGGTGCTGATGTCGTCGCCGAGGGCGGTGCGGTAGGTGGCGAGCGCCTGCGGGCTGATGGTGTCAACGCGTCGGTATTCGGTGTCAGCCTGTGCTGAGTCGTCAAGTGTTAGTTGGCCGCCACCGGCGCGGGTCTGATAGGTCCAGCGTGGGTAGAAGTTGACGGCGCTAATGCCGGCGGCGCCGAGATCTGGGAGCGCGTCGGTCATTAGGCTGAGGAACGGTGGCGCCAGGTTCCCGGGGTTAGGAACGAAGAACCCGAAGTTCAGGTCCTCGCGAGGGAAGAGGTAGTGCAGTCGGCCGCGGCGGTCGTTGAGGTCGTCGTCGAAATAGACGTGCATCTTGCAGAACGGCCGGTACATCGCCAAGCGCCGATGAGTCGGCTGGTAGCTGATACGTTGTCCGCGTTGCACTTTAGGGAGCAGGCCGGAAGACCAGCTGATTTTGGCTTCATCGTAGGCGACAGCGTCCTCGACAGCGAGTTCGGGGTTGGCGGCGACTGCACGCTGGTAGGCGTCGACCTGTTCGTTATAGAAGTCGATGGTGGCGGACATGCTGTCGGCCAGCTGCGCGGCAGAGAAGTTGTACACCCAGGCATCGCGGTTGGTTTTGAGTCCGCCTGAGTAGTCGGTGAAGATGGCCAGGTCGTCGGATCCGCGTTTGACGGCGATTGGTGTGTAGGAGCTGAAGGCTTCGTCCCGGGGGTCTACCCAGTCGCCTTCGTCGTTCGGGGAAATCGTCTCCCACGCCATGGTAGGTAGTTCGCTTTTCGCGATAATTGCAAGCTTGTCGTCGCGGGATAGCCCGTCTCCAATGTTGCGATAGTGGATCTGGCATGGGCCTGTGGCGGCGGGGTTCTTGACAGCGATGAGAATCGCAGCACCCGTTTGTGACCCGTCGTCGAAGATCTTGCCGCCTTCGGCGCGCCAGTCGCTTTGACGTTGGTTGCCGCGGAGATCGTAGATATAGAGCGCCGAGAACTCCTCCGGCATAGCAAGCCGAAGACCAGCGGTGGTGTTGCCGGTGATCCAGCCGGAGTTGGTGACGTAGGCGATGATGCCAGCGTCACCGATCCTGTCGGTGGCCCAACGGATGGCGCGAACATACGAGTCGTAGAGCTTGCTTTTCAGTTTGGCGGTCGACTTGGCGGCATAGGTGGCGGAGATCGCGGCATCAAGTGTGGGGTACGGCTGATTAGCATTGTTGTCGTTGGCGCTGCCCTGCCCCGACTTGTAAGGCGGTTCCGTACAGGGTTTCGGCGTGTTGCGGCAACACCTGTCTCCACATGCTGCCGATGCCCGCAGATTCCGCTGATTAGGTTCATTGTCATTCGCGACCGGGACCGTAGGAGATTGCCTCCAATGATTAGGACCCTTAAAGCGACGAACCGCCACGTGGCCCAAGGTCGCCGGTGATCACCCCCGTGGCTGTCGAGCCTTCGGTTCATGGTCTGGCAGTCCGTCCGGCCGCGGCGGCATCGGAAGACCGGCACGACGATCTCGCAACCGTAGAAGCTCGCCCAATAGGTGCAATGCCTGCACAGCGAAGTAGAGCGTGATGTCCTCACGTGCCGTCATTCGATACGCGGGGTGACCGTCCGCACCTCCGTCGACCTGCTCGCGGCGTAAGAACCCCTGGTGTGCCCATGGTCGTCCGTGGGCGAATCCCGAAGTGATCTGCCAATCACCGAACACCGGCAAGCTGGAGTACATCGCGCCGCCCTTGATCGGCTCGGTGACCTGAAATCCCGACTTGGCGCGTTTCGGGTCGATCCCCAAACGGTGCGCGACATCGGCGATTTGGTCCAGACTGTCGGTATTGCGTTTCAGCATATCCGCCGCCGAGTGATCCGAAGCCCGAAGATAATTCGCGAAATCGTGATAATTGCGGGCGTGCCAGCGCAGTGCACGCTCGATCCGTTCAGGCCGGGTTCCGGGGCCCAAGATCCACAGCCCAGTCGCGGTGTTCTCTAACGCTGCGCGGACAAGTGTGTTACTCACCGCCAGGTGTTGGTAATTGGCGTCCCTCACCACCACCTTCACACCGTGTAGCTGGTCAACGGAAGCATTGATGATGTGGCGCAACGCATGGCTGACCTCGAACGGGTGAGCCTTGGCGTCGTCCCCGGCCAACGAACGGTGCCGGGCCACCGGGAAGTCGTCGCCCAGCGGCGCCTTCACCAGGTTGTCGTAGTCGTAGGTCCAGGGCTCGTAGTAGTCCGCCATCTCGGGCTGCACCGGGGAGGCGAAGATGCTGAACAGCTTCTTCAGGGTGGTTTGCCTTTACTCAGTTGACCAGCAGAAGTCATTTCCCGTCACAGACGGCCTGAGCGACGCCTCCGATCCTGTATTTGACCCAAGCGGAGATTATATCTATTTCTTCGCATCAACCGATGCGGGCCCCGTTATAAACTGGTTCGACCTTTCCAGCGCAGACATGAGGATGACAAACTCAATATACCTTGTCACCCTCAGGAAGGATATTGTTTCACCCTTCGCGAAGGAAAGCGACGAGGAAAAAGGCCAGGGGCTCAGCCCAGCGCCGCGTCGTCATGATGGGCTCCAGCGAAGGCGGCGTGGACATCGAAGAGGTGGCCGCGCACACGCCCGAAAAGATCAGCAAGATCGCCATTGATCCCTTCCTGGGCTTGAAGGATTACCAGGCGCGCGAGATGGCGATGACCATGGGGGTCAACCGCGAGCTGGTCGGCGATTTTATTCGCATTGCGCAGGCGCTTTATACTGCGTTCATGCAGAGCGACGCCTCCCTGGCCGAAATCAACCCGCTGGCGATCGTGGGCGAAGGCA
>ERZ724518.189-NODE-189-length-23774-cov-15.644884_pt1 | contig 23774 bp, 25 predicted proteins | sample MGYA00376051_ERZ724518 | MGnify/ENA primary metagenome ERZ724518 (study PRJEB28724, sample SAMN07190885) | wastewater metagenome | isolation source: influent of sewage treatment plant in Hong Hong | place: Hong Kong | collected 2016-03-17 ... | reverse complement strand
CACCATGCATATTTTCATCAGGGAAACTCATACCAACATCAATAATTAATGCTTGTGTTTCAGTTTCAACAACCATCATGTTTCCACCAATTTCACCTAATCCACCAAGTGGAGTGATTCTTAGTTTTGCATTTGTATTTAAGTTTAATTTATAGTGAGGATTTAATCTATCTCTATGTATTTTTTCATTTAAAATATAAGCTTTTTTTAAATCTGTAACCCAACCTTCGCCTTTTGCTTGTTGTAAAGCTTGAGGATCTTTTGGAGTTTTAGGTTTAGGCTTTCTTTTTTTGAATGGCTTTTTAGTTTCAGCACCTTCAGTATTTTGTGAGTTATTTTCATCAGAATTACTCTGTGTAGTAACGACAACTTGCTCTTCGTTTTTAATTTCTTCCATCTTTTACCCTTGTATGCATTTGGCTATACAAAGATGAACTTACTTCATGAGGTCTAACATTATCATTAATATTTAATTCTTCATAAATTTTAGAAATGGTATTTTTATCTATTACTGATGTAAGATTTTTTGAAAGTTTTTTTCTTGGTTGTACGAAACAAGCCTTTAAAAACTTATTAAAATCTTTATCAAGATGTTTATCCATATCTTTTTTGATATAAAGAATTGAAGATATTATCTTAGGAGGTGGATCAAAAGATTCAGGTGGAACATCAAATAATATTCTTGAATTAACACTAATTAATTCTGTGATAATACCCAGTGATGAATAATCTTTATCGTTAACTTTCGCAGTAAATTTTTCTGCTACCTCTTTTTGAACCATTACAATAATGTGTTCACAATTTTTATCTTCAAATGCTCTTAATATAATGTTTGTTGCAATATAGTATGGTAAGTTTGCAATTAAGTCATATTTACCATCATGTAGAGTTTTTTGCTTATCCCAAGCCTCTAAAACATCAGTGTGGATCAGTTTTAGTCTGCCCTCTTTTATTTCTATATTGAACTTAGACTCTAAGATACCAATTAAATCAGTATCAACTTCATAAGCAGTCATATCTTTGTACTTGACTAAGTTTTTGGTCAAATCACCTAATCCAGGCCCAATTTCCACCACGTAGTTATTGTTGTTGGGCATCGATTGGATGATTTTATCCAAAATAGTCGTATCTTTTAAAAAGTTTTGTCCGTATTGTTTTTTCGCTTTTACTTTTTCCATAATTGCAAGGAGTATATCTGCTTTTAACTTACAATTAGATAAGATAATACCTAGTTATTAAGAAGGATTTTATTTGAGTAGTTTTGCAAAAAGAATAATACCGTGTTTAGATGTTGATAATGGACGAGTTGTAAAAGGTGTGAATTTTGTAGGTTTAAGAGATGCAGGAGATCCTGTTGAAGTTGCAAAAAGATATAACGCTGAAGGCGCAGATGAGCTTACTTTTTTAGATATTACAGCAAGTCATGAAAATAGAGGAACTATTGTTGATATTGTAAAACAAGTTGCAAAAGAGGTTTTTATTCCATTAACTGTTGGTGGTGGAATTAGAAAACTTGAAGATATTTATGCTTTATTGAATGTTGGATGTGACAAAGTTTCAATAAATTCTTCAGCAGTTACAAATCCAGATTTAATAAATGAAAGTTCTAAAAGATTTGGAAGTCAATGTATTGTTGTGGCAATTGATGTAAAAAGAGTTGCTGACGGCTCTTATCACGTTTTTGTAAAAGGTGGTCGTGAAGATACTGGACTTGATGCAGTTAAATGGGCAAAAGAGGTATATGATAGAGGTGCTGGTGAAATACTTTTAACTTCTATGGACACAGATGGAGCAAAAACAGGATTTGAATTAAATATTACAGGACAAATATCAAAACTTGTTGATATCCCCGTAATCGCAAGTGGTGGAGCTGGAACTATGGAACATATAAAAGATGCTTTTGAATGTGGAGCAAGTGCTGCTTTAGCTGCTTCAATTTTTCACTTTAAAGAGATAGATATTATGGATTTAAAAAGATATTTAAGAGCTAATAATATTCCAGTGAGAATATAAATGATTATATGTGCTGGAAGAAATGAACTATTTCCTTTTGCTGATGCTATTGGTGTTGGACTGATTGAATCTGCTATAAATCTTACAAGAGTTTGTTTATTTAACAAACCAGAATATCTGCTTTTTATTGGAAGTGCAGGAAGTTATGGTAACCACCAGATTTTTGATATAGTTGAATCAAAAAGAGCTTCAAATATAGAATTGGGATTTTTAACACAAAGTGCATATACACCACTTGATAATGTACTAGAATCTGAAAATAAATTTGCGAGAAATGACACTATAGTAAATTCATCAAATTACATTTCTACAAATGAGACTTTATGTAAAGAGTTTTTGGATTATGGAGTTGGAATTGAAAATATGGAATTTTTTTCAGTTTTGAGTGTTGCAAAAGAGTTTGAAATACCAGTTGCTGGGATATTTATAGTTACTAACTACACAAATGCAAATGCCCATGAAGATTTTTTGAAAAATCACAAAGAAGCAATGGAAAAACTAACAAACTATCTAATAGAAAAAAATATAATAAAATAAATTGGACAAATTATAATGGCAAAAGAAGAGTTATCATCTATTTACGATTACACATTAGATGAATTAAAAGATAAATTAAAACCATCGTTTAGAGCAAAACAAGTATATAACTGGCTTTATAAAAAATATGCAAATAACTATGATGAAATGAAAAATATCCCAAATGAATTAAAAGAGGATTTAAAAGCTAACTATCCAATAGATATTATGCAAATTGTAAAAAAAGAGCAAAGTAGTGATGGAAGTATTAAATACCTTTTTAAATTAAGAGATAATCATACTGTTGAAGCGGTATTACTTTTAATGAAAGAAAAGAAAAAAGATGAAGATGGGAATATTGTAAGAAGTGAAAAATATACTGTTTGTATCTCATCTCAAGTTGGTTGTAAGGTTGGTTGTAGCTTTTGTTTAACCGCAAAAGGAGGATTTGTAAGAAATCTTACAGTTGGAGAATATATAGCTCAAATAGTAAACATCAAAAGAGACAATGACATAGCAGAAAATAAAGCCCTTAATATTGTTTATATGGGTATGGGTGAACCACTTGATAACTTTGATAACTTTACAAAAGCAGTTGAAATTTTTTCTGAACTTGATGGATTGGCAATTAGCAGAAGAAGACAAACTGTTTCAACTTCTGGAATTGCAAGTAAAATAAAAAAACTTGGAGAAAAAGATTTAGGAATACAACTTGCTATTTCGTTACATGCTGTTGATGATGAGTTAAGAAGTGAATTGATTCCTATGAATAAAGCCTATAATATTGCTTCAATCATAGAAGCAGTTAAAGCATTTCCTGTTGATACAAGAAAAAAAGTTATGTTTGAATATCTAGTAATAAAAGATAAAAATGATAGTATTGATGCAGCAAGAAAGCTTGTGAAACTACTAAATGGTATTCAAGCAAAAGTGAATCTAATATATTTTAATCCATATCCTGGAACTACATATCAGCGACCTGTTGAAGAAGATATGTTAAGATTCAAAGATTTTTTAAACCAAAAAAGTGTTATTTGTACAATCAGAGAATCAAAAGGGCTTGATATATCTGCAGCTTGTGGGCAATTAAAAGAGAAGGAAGCAAATGGGAATTCTTGAAATATCGCTACTTGTATTTATTGCAACAGTTGCAATTGTTACGGGTGTAGGATTTTATATACAAAATAAAAAAGAGGAGAAATAATTTAATGGCAGTTACAAGATTTGCACCAAGTCCAACGGGATATTTACATATTGGTGGATTAAGAACTTCACTATATAGTTATTTATGGGCTAGAAAAACAGGTGGAGAGTTTAGACTAAGAATTGAAGATACAGACACAGCAAGAAACAATGAAGAAGCGATGAAAGCTATTATAAATGCTTTTGATTGGGTTGGATTAAATTATGATGGTGAAGTATTATATCAGTCACAAAGAACAGATGTTTATAAAATTTATATTGACAAACTATTAGAAAATGGAAATGCTTATAAATGTTATATGAGTAGAGATGAGCTAGATGCCTTAAGAGCTGCTCAAGAAGCTGCTAAAGAAAATCCAAGATATGATGGTACATGGAGACCTGAAGAGGGAAAAGTTTTACCACAAATTCCTGAAGGTGTTGAACCAGTAATTAGAATAAAAGCTCCAATAGATGGAACTATCGAGTTTGAAGATGGTGTAAAAGGTTCTATGAAATTTGATGCAAACCAAGTGGATGATTTTGTAATTGCTAGATCAAATGGAATGCCTACATATAACTTTGTTGTTGCAATTGATGATGCATTAATGGGAATGACAGATGTAATTAGAGGTGATGACCACCTTTCAAATACACCAAAACAAATAGTTGTTTACAATGCTTTAGGTTTTAAAGTTCCAAAATTCTACCACGTGCCAATGATAAATAATCCAGAAGGTAAAAAACTATCTAAAAGAGATGGTGCAATGGATGTTATGGATTATAAAAATCAAGGATATTTACCAGAAGCACTATTAAACTTTCTTGTAAGACTTGGTTGGTCAAATGGTGACCAAGAGATATTCTCTATGGAAGAGATGTTAGAACTTTTTGATCCATCAAATATAAATAGATCAGCATCAGCATATAATGCAGAGAAACTTTTATGGTTAAATTCTGAATATATTAAAGCTGTTTCAAATGATAGATTAGTTGAAGAGTTAAAATTCTTTGATTTAGATTTATCACACCATCCAAAAAGAACTGAACTTTTAGATTTAGGTAAGCAAAGAGCTCAAACAATCGTAGATTTAAAGAAATCTATTACAGATATTATTGATGTACCAACTTCATATGAAGAAGCAGGTGTTAAGAAATTTATCAAAGAAGATACAAAAGATTTTTTAGAGAAATATCTTGAATTATTAGAAAAAAACAAAGATGATTTATATAATGCTGAAAATATCGAAGCAATTACAAAACCATTTATTGCAGAATTTGGGCTTAAATTCCCTCAATTATTTCAGCCAATTAGAATTGCATTAACAGGTGGAACGCAAGCGCCATCGGTGTATGATATCATTGCAATACTTGGTTTTAACGAGGTTTCTTCACGATTAAAAGAGGCTTTAAAAAGAAATTTTCAAAATACTTGATTATTTGAAAATAATCAGGCATAATAATCGTACATTTACAAAGGACAGAATAGATGAATATTTACGTAGGGAATTTATCATACAGAATGAATGATAAAGAGTTAGAAGAAGTTTTCTCAAAGTTTGGTGCAGTTAAAAGTGCAAAAGTTATCATGGACAGAGAAACTGGAAAATCTAAAGGATTTGGTTTTATTGAAATGGAAGATTCAGCTGCTGGTTCAAAAGCAATTGAAGCTTTAAATGGAAATGATTGCGAAGGTAGAACTTTAAGAGTTAACGAAGCAAAACCAAGAGAAGAAAGACCAAGAAGACAATTCTAATCTAACAAAGTAGTGTTTTTTAACACTACTTCCTTTTTTAATCACAAAACTATCCCAAAAGAGTCTTTTTTATGAAAATATTATTATTAGAAGACGATTTAATACTCAACGAAATCATTGAAGAACATTTACTTTCACAAAATCATAAGATTACTACTGTTTTTAATGGAATTGAAGCCCAAGATTTATTATATAGTCAGAAATTTGATTTATTATTATTGGATGTAAATGTTCCTTTTTTAAATGGTTTTGAATTATTGAAAGAGCTAAGAAAAAATGAAATACTTACCCCTTGCATATATTTAACTTCACTAAATCAAGTTAATGATATTGAAAAAGGTTTTAAAGCTGGTTGTGATGACTATATACGAAAACCTTTTGAATTAAAAGAGCTTGACATTAGAATCAACAACATAAAAAGGCTTTTTAATCTTGATAATGAAGAGTTGATAAAGATTTCAGAAAATATATTCTTAGATAAAAAAAATCTATTAATCAAAAAAGAGAATGAACAAATTCATTTAGCTAAAAAAGAGTGTGAAGTTTTAGAATATTTAATAAATAATAGCTCAAAAACTGTAAGTATTGAAGAGCTTAGTTTAAATGTTTGGGCATATGAAGAAGCACCTATATCTTCTACTATTAGAACCTATATAAAGAATCTTAGAAAAGTTTTAGGTGAAGAATATATTATCAATTTAAGAGGAGTTGGTTATAGATTTAACAAGAAGTGAAAAAACAACATTTTTTAGATTTTTATTTTTATATTTAGCTTCTTCATTTATTTTGATGGTGCTAATTGGGATACTTTATTATCAAAATGAAAAAACTATGTATGTTGATTTAGTAAAATCAAACATACAAAATATAGCTTCAAAAGCTTCAAATGAAATAATAGTTTCACATATGATGGGAAGCAATTTTAATAAAGAAAAATATTTAAGTTCAAACGAATATAAAATCTCTTTTTATGATAAAAACAAAAATCTAGTTTTTGGAAATTTCCTTGAAAGTGTTGATTTTGGACAAAAATTTATAATAGAAAAAAATTCAATAATTTTAGTTGATAGTTCAACTGTTGGGCATTTAGGAATAGATTATATTGTTTTAAAAGATAGAAGTTTAGAAAATAAAATAGATGATTTAGAGATATTAATTGTATTAATTTTTTTGATCATATACTTTTTTATTGCAATAATTGGATTTTATTTAGCAAAACTTTTTTTAAAACCAATAAAAGATGAGAGAATTAAATTAAATAATTTCATCAAAGATACAACCCATGAGCTGAATACTCCAATAAGTGCTATTTTGATGTCGGCTGAGAATAAAAATCTAAGTGAAAAACAAATAGAAAGAATAAAAATCAGTGCTAAAAGAGTATCAGAAATTTATAGTGATTTAACATATCTATTTTTAGAAAACAAAGAGACTATTAAAAATATCCAAGAGATCAATTTAAAAGAGATAATAGATGAGCAAATGGAATATTTAGAGCTTATAGCATCAAAAAAGAAGATAATTATAAATAAAAATATAGAAGATTTTTTTTATAAAATTGATAAAGATGATTTTATTAGAATCTTTAATAATTTAATTTCAAATGCTATAAAATATAACAATATCGGTGGAAGAATTGATATTTCATTGAAAGATAATCAGCTAAAAATATCAGATAATGGTATTGGAATATCAAATGAAAAAATAAAAGATATTTACAAAAGATATTATAGAGCTACAAATGAACAAGGTGGTTTTGGTATAGGTTTAAATATTGTAAATCATCTTTGTAGTATTTATAAAATAAAGATTTTGGTTGAATCACAAATAGATGAAGGTACTACTTTTACTTTAATTTTTTAATTCTGCACATTAACTACTCACAAAATAAATAAAATACTTCTAATTTAATACCTTAGGAGTATATCAATGAAAAATATAATAAAAATTGTTTTAGGATTTTTCCTTACATTTGGATTCTTGCATGCTGAACTTTTAGAGCAAAATGGTCAAAAAGATGGGTTTGATATAAAATTAACCTCAGCAAAAGCTTTGGTTGTTGGGAAGAATGATTTTGTAGTTGAATTATCAAAAGATTCAAAAGTTGTAGATAATGCAAAAGTAAAAATAAAATTCTTTATGCCTGAAATGCCAGGAATGCCATATATGGAAGCAGAAGAAAATGCTGTTTTAGTTGATGGGAAATATAAAGTTTCTGTTAATGTATCTATGGGTGGAACTTGGCAGTATCAATTGAAATTCAAAACTAGTGATGAGGTTGTTCACACGGTTAAAGGTAGTGTGAACTTTTAATGATAAAGCTATTACTATGTTCATCTCTTGCTATGTCACTTTTATCAGCAATAACAATTGATGAGCTGGTAAAAAGTAGTTTTGAAAAAAATCATGATTTAAGAAGTCTTGATACTTCTGTAAAAGTTGCTCAAGAGCAAATAAATGTTTCAAGAAATTGGGAAAATCCAATGTTAGCTTTTAAAACAAATAACATTGGAGTAAGTAAGCCTCTATCTAATCAAAAAGAGTATGGAGTGGAATTATCTCAAGTAATTCCTCTTGGAAATAGACTTGATATTGAAGAATCAATAGCAATAAAAGATAGAAATATTAAAATATTTGATTTAGAAGATAAAAAACTAGAACTTGAATCAAAAATATATGAATACTCTTACTCAATAATAATCTTACAAAAACGATATAAACTAATAGAAAGTTACCTTCAAAATACAGCAAAACTTGAAGAGTTATATAGTTCTTTATATAAATACCAAAAAGCATCATTGGGTGAAGTTTTAAATACAAAAGTATCGTCTTTAGATTTAAAATTAGAACTTGAAAATTTAAAAACAATGATTGATAATATGTATCTAAATTTAGAGCAAATAAGTTATGAAAAAGTTCAAACGATAGATGAATCATTGGATATAAAAGAGTTAAATAAAAACCAAATAAGTAACGATATCTTAAATCATCCAAAAATAAAAGCATTACAAGAAGATAGTTTGAAATCAAAAGATATGGGTAGATTAGAAGATGCAAAGAAGTTATCAAGTATTACTTTAAGTGTTGAGTATATGCAAAACAATGAACAAGATTATGCAAATGTAACAGTTGGTATTCCTCTTCCTATATATAAAACAGAAAGTATTAATAGTTTAAAAGCAAAACTAAGTGCAAATGAAACAAATGATAAATTAGATAGTTTAACTCATAGCTTAGGAATTCAAACAGATATATACTTAAATAGTTTAAATAGAAGTGCTAGAAACTATAAACTAATACAAAAAGAGATAATTCCTCTAAAACAAAAAATTCAACAAAATCTTGAGAACTATAATAGTTTTGATATGGCAAAACCTCAAGAGAGTATTACTAATCTAAATGAATTAATTACTTATGAAACAAAAGCTTTAGATGAATTACAAAAATATTATGAAAGTTATTCACAACTTTTATATCTTACAAATAGAGGTTTAAAATGATTAAAAAATTGGTATTAAGTACCCTACTTTTAAGTGGTTTTTTACAAGCTCAGATTTTAGATGCAAAACAAGTTTTTAATAAAACAACAACAAAAGTATTAAAAGAAGAGATTAATTTTGATAAAAGTTATTATGGAATTACAAAAATAGATGAATCTTCAGTAACTGATATTGTAAGTAGATTTGATGGATATATTACAAAACTAAATGCCAATAAAAAGTATATGACTATAAAAAAAGATGAACCTTTATACTCTATTTATTCTCAAGATATACAAAGTATTCAAAATGAACTGCAAGTAGCAAAAAATTTTAATCAAAATATTTATCAAACAACATCATCTAGACTTGAAACATTGGCTATTTCAAAAAGTGAGCAACAAAGAATAAAAGATGGAAAAGTTGATTCAAATGGGACAGTGGTTACTTCTTCAATAAATGGAATATTACTTGAAAAAAACATAAATCAATCAAGTGCTGTAAATAAAGGTGTGATGTTATTGCAGCTAGCAAGTGTAGATAAGATTTGGTTTATAGCATCTGTTTATCAAAGTGATTTAGAGTATATAAAAAAAGACAAGGAAGCCCAAATTCATATAGATGGAATAAATGAAAAGATTGTTTCAAAGGTGGATTTTATCTATCCAATAATTGATGAAAAGAATAAAACAGTTGATGTTAGATTTATAGTTGATAATAAAGATTTAAAATTAGTTCCTTCTATGTTTGGGAAAGTTGATATAAATGTTAAAAAAGATGTGATGCTAACTCTTCCAAAAACAGCTGTTTTGAAAAAAGCAAATGATTATTATGTATTTAAACCTTTGTCAAATGGTGAATTTAAACCTGTAAAAATTGATGCAAAAAGAATATCATCAAATAAATATGAGATTTTAGGTGGATTAGAACAAAATGATGAGGTTATAAATAATGCCTTATTCTTATTTGATTCAGATTCTGTGACTAATGCTTTATATAAATCTGATGATGAAAACTGGTAATTATTATGGTAGAAAGTATAATTTTATATAGTATAAGAAATAAATTTCTAGTTCTATTTTCAATTTTTGTTTTAACAGTAGGCTCATTTTGGGCAATTAAAAATACAAATTTAGATGCACTTCCTGATTTATCACCACCTCAAGTAATAATTCAAGTTGAATGGAATGGACAAAGTCCAAAAACAATAGAAGAACAAATATCATATCCTTTGATTTCAAATTTGATGAGTTTACCAAATATTGAAACTGTTCGAGCAATGACATCTTTTTCAAATGCTATGATATATATAATATTCAAAGATAAAACTGATATTTATGATTCAAGAAGTAGAGTTTTAGAGCAACTTTCAACTTTACAAGGAACATTTCCTACTGGTGCGACTGTTCAATTAGGTCCAGATGCAACAGGTGTTGGTTGGGCTTATGAGTATGCTTTAAAATCAAATACAAAAAGCTTAGACGAGTTAAGAACTTTACAAGATTATTATCTTAAATATGCTCTTTTAGGTGTTGATGGAGTTAGTGAAATAGCTTCAATTGGTGGATATGTAAGAAACTATGAAATAACACTAAATCAAGATAAGTTAGTTCAATATGATTTAAGTATCAATGAAATAAAAGAAAAGATTGTTGCAAATAATGGTGATAATGGCGGAAGAATTATTTTAGAAAATGGTTATGAGCATATAATAACGGCTCGTGGTTATCTAAAATCTCTCAGTGATATAGAAAATATTACAATTAAAACTTTTAACAATATACCTTTAAAAATAAAAGATATAGCAAACGTAAACATAACTTCAAAAGATAGACGAGGTATGGTTGATTTAAATGGTCAAGGAGAGACGATAGGCGGAATTGTAGTTGTTAGACACAATGAAAACCCTTATGCTGTTATAAAGGCTGTAAAAGAGAAATTAACCACATTAAAACTACAAGATGTTGAAGTTGTGGAAGTATATGATAGAACTTCCTTGATTGATAAAGCAATTGATACTTTAAAACATACACTATTTGAAGAATCAATTATAGTTTCAATCATAGCAACACTATTTTTATTTCATTTTAGATCGGCTTTAATTATTATAATTACTCTTCCAATAACTGTAATGATCAGTTTTTTACTAATGAAAGTTTTTGGAATTGGCTCAAATATAATGAGTTTAGGAGGAATCGCAATAGCAATTGGTGCAATGGTTGATGCAACAATAGTTATGGTTGAAAATGCTCATAAATATCTACAAGGAAAAGAGAATATTTCAAATGAAGATAGAGTTGAAATAATCATAAAATCTGCAAAACAAGTAGGTCGCCCTATTTTCTTTGCTTTGATTTTGGTTGTAGTTTCATTTTTTCCTATTTTTGCTTTGACTGGACAAGAAGGAAGATTATTTACACCTTTAGCATTTACAAAATCATTTGCAATGATGACAGGTGCAATTCTTTCTATTACACTGGTTCCAATTTTAATGATTTTCTTAATTCGTGGAAAAATTATGGCGGAAAATAAAAATATTTTGAACAAATTCTTCATAAATATATATTCTCCATTTTTGAAAATGGCTTTAAAATTAAGATACTTAGTAATAGCTATTTATATTGGAATGATAGTTCTTGCAGTTACTGTTTATCAAAAACAAAATTGGGAATTTATGCCAATGATGAATGAGCAAACTTTTATGTATATGCCAGTAACTCCTTATGGAATTGGTATTGATATGGCAAAGGAGTTGGCACAAAAAACTGATCAAATTATAAAATCATTTCCAGAAGTGCAAACAGCTTTTGCAAAAGTTGGACGAGCTTTAAGTGCAACTGATCCAGCACCACTTGCTATGATTGAAACAATAGTTACTTTTAAACCAGAAAATCAATGGCGAGAGGGAATGACATATAAAAAATTAATGGAAGAGATGAATGAAAAACTTCAAGTCCAAGGTCTTATAAACTCATGGACCTATCCAATAAGAGGAAGAATTGATATGCTTTTAACAGGTATTAGAACACCTCTTGGGATAAAATTATATGGAAATGATCATAAAGTATTAGAAGAAACATCAAAACAAATAGAACAAAAACTAAGAGCTTATGCTGGAACTTTATCTGTATCTGCTGATAAGGTAAATTCAGGATATTATCTAAATATCAAAACAGACGATGAGATGATTTCAAGATATGGAATAAGTAAAAATGATATTTTAGAAACTATCTCTTTAGGTGTTGGTGGAACTCAAATTTCTACATTTATAGATAAACTTGAAAGATATCCCATAACTCTAAGATTTGAAGCAAGTCAAAGGGAAGATATAAGTGCTTTAGAAAATATTCAAATTAAAACAGAACTAGGATACCAGCCATTAAGATTATTTGCAAATTTAATATATGAAGAAGGACCATCAGTAATATCATCTGAAAAAGCTTTAAATGTAAGTTTTATATATATAACACCAAAAGAGAGTGTTTCCACAAAACAATATAAAGATGAAGCAAAAGAACTTTTAAAACAAATTGAGTTACCAAGTGGTTACTATTTTGAGTGGGCAGGACAAAGTGAATATTTAGAATCAGCTATGGCTAAATTAATATATATCATTCCAATTACATTTATGATTATATTTATTTTGATTTATTTGGCTTTGAAAAATATGCTTTACACTTTAATTATATTTTTTACACTTCCTTTTGCACTAACTGGAGGAATATTTTATTTAGATTATTTAAATTTCAACATTTCAATCGCAGTAATTGTTGGATTCCTAGCGCTTTTAGGAGTTGCTGCTGAAACCTCAATAGTTATGCTTGTATATTTGAATGAAGCTATGATTGAATTAAAACAAACTAGCCAAAATATTACAAATGAAGAAATAGTAAAAGCAATATATAAAGGTGCCGTTTTAAGACTAAGACCAAAACTAATGACACTCTTTACAATTTTAGGTGGATTAATTCCAATAATGTATATAAATGGTGTGGGAAGTGAAGTTATGCAAAGAATTGCTGCTCCAATGATTGGTGGAATGATAAGTTCAACATTTCTAACATTAGTTATAATTCCAGCGATTTTTTATATGATTAGTATAAGAAAAGAAACACTACACAATTAGTAGACACAAAAATTATATAATTGCACAGTTTAAAAAAGTTATACTACTAAATAAATTAAATTCAAAAGGGAATTAAGATGACTATGAAGATGAAATTATCAGGATTATTGCTAGGTCTTTTATTAGCAACTACAACAGCGTTTGCAGGTGGTTCTTGTGGAGCTGGAAAATGTGGTGCTGAAATGAAAAAAGAGATGAAATGCTCTTGTGACATGAAAGATAAAAAAGATCATAAATGTACTTGTGAAAGTAAAGAAAAATGTACATGCGATATGAAAAAAGATGTAAAAGGTTCATGTGGAGCTGGAAAGTGTGGTGCTGAAATGAAAAAAGATATGAAAGAATCATGTGATATGATGAAAAAAGAATCAAAAGGTTCGTGTGGTGCTGGAAAATGTGGAGCTGAAATGAAAAATGATGCAAATAATGAAATGAAAGACAAAAAATAAATTTTATAAAGAGAAAGTTTAATCTTTCTCTTTAAATATATTTATAATAAGTTTTATAATATGTATTTAAATACTAATTATAAAACTTATTTAATATCTTTGAAGTGTAAAAATAAGCAAATATTGCAGCACTATAAATCATAAATAAAATCCCAAACCATAAATAAATAAAATCTAACTCAAAATATTTTACAATCAAATAAGAGATAATCACTTTTGCAATAATTTGTCTGTAAAGACCAATAAATAAAATCATCTTAGGTTGTTTAATAGCTTGTAGTGTTGCAACACAAATGAATAAAATAACATAAGCGTAAAATATCCAAATTTCAACAAGCAAAAAATCTACTCCAAAACCTATAACAATTGAATTTGAATCAAATAAAGAGATGATAAATTTCCCTAAAATAGTTAAAGTTACTATTCCAATAGTAGAAATAATAAAGCCGAATTTAAGAGCTGTTGAGAATATTTCTTGTACTCTATCATATTTTTTTGCACCGAAATTATTTGATACAAGTGCTAAAATAGCAGTGCTTAGCCCAAGTGCAGGTAAAAGCATTAATTGTTCTACCCTATATCCTATACCAAATCCAGCAACAGCATACATACCATAATGCGAAACAAAATACGTAAGAATTAACGAACCAATTGCCATAGTAAGCATATTTAAACTTGAAGGTATTCCTTGAATTAGAAATTGTTTATAAACTTTTATATTTGGAATAAAATATTCAATCTTCTCAAAATGAATAAGTTTTGTTTGTAAAACTTTATAAAGCATATAAAACATATTCATTATTTGTATAACAACTGTTGCTATTGCAATTCCTTTTATACCAAAAGCAGGAATAAATAAAAAACCATACATAAACAAAGGATTTAAAGCTAAATTAGCAAAGAAACCAAATATCAAACTATTTCTATAAGTTTTAGTATCACCAGTGGATACCAATATAGAATTAAGTGAGAAATTAAACATAAAAAATATTGCCCCAAAAAGTATGGGATTTATATACTCAATAGAGATATATAAATATTCTTCTTTTGCACCTAATAACATAAATAAAGATGGTGCAAAGAAATATCCAATAACACTTAAGAAAAGACCTATTAGAGGAACAAAAATAACCCCTTTATGGGCATAAATAGAAGCTAATTTATATTTTTTCTTACCAAGGGCATTTCCTAATAAAGCAGTAATAGCAGAAGAAAATCCATATCCTAGACCAATAATCAAGAAAAATATCATAAATGATAATGATAAAGCAGCTATCGCTTGAGTTGAAATAAGTCCAGCATAAAAAGTATCAACAACATTGTACATTGTATTAAAAAACATTCCAACACTAGCAGGAATGGTTAATTGCTTTATAAGGCTTGGAATATCTTGAGTAGTTAAATTTGAAGGAGATGTTTTCAATGATTTAAGAATAAAAGATTATTCTTCTATTCTTATCATCGCAGGTTTACTTAAAATTACACCTGAATTCTCTAATTGAGAAATGGCTTTTATTATATCTTTTTCATTACATATATGAGTTGTTAAAAGTAAATTAGCGCTTTGATCTTTTAATGGCTTTTGTAACATCGCTTCTATTGAAATAGAGTTGTTCCCTAAAATAGTTGCAATTTTTGCTAAAGTACCTGATTTATCAGCAACTTCAAGTCTCAAGTAATATTTAGTTTGAATATCATCTTTAGCCATTAAAGTAATTTTTTCACCTGGTTGATTTTCAAATCCAAGCATTGGTGAACCTTTTCCACGTCTTGCAATATCTATGATATTTGCAACAACTGCTGATGCTGTTGCATCACCACCTGCTCCTGCTCCATAGAACATAGTTTCACCTACTTTATCTCCAATAACAGAAATACCATTCATAACACCATCAACTTTTGCAATCATTTTATCTTGTGGTATTAAAACAGGATGAACTCTTAATCCAACTTCATTACCAATTTTTTTAGTAATTCCAAGTAATTTTATAGAATACTCAAACTCTTTTGCAAATTCAATATCTGCAGTTGTTATGTTTTGAATACCTTCAATTAAAATATCTTCAGGTTTTACATCAATTCCATAAGCAATAGAAGCTAAAATAAGAAGTTTATGTGAAGCATCGAATCCACCAACATCAAATGTTGGATCAGCTTCTGCATAACCTAATTCTTGTGCTTCTTTTAAAATATCTTCATAAGCAACACCATCATTTATCATACGTGTTAGCATATAATTACAAGTTCCGTTCATAATACCTTGAATAGATTTGATGTGATTTGCACTTAATCCATCTCTTAAAGCATTAATAATTGGAATTCCTCCAGCAACTGCTGCTTCAAATTCAAAAGGAATATCACCTGCAAGTTCTTGAAGTTCATATCTATGATATGCTAATAAAGCTTTATTTGCAGTAACCACTGCTTTACCTTTTAGCAAAGCTTTTTTTACTATTTCATAAGGCTTTTCTATACCACCCATTAATTCAACTACAATATCTATAGAATCATCATTTAAAATATCGTCAATATTATCTGTTAATTTGATGCTAACATCTCTTTTTTTGCTTAAATTTGAAACTACTCCAATAGTAGGTACAATCTCTTTTCCAGCACGTGCAGTTATAATATTTTTGTTATCTAATAAAATATTTGCAACGCTAGTTCCAACTGTACCAACTCCAATAATTCCAACTTTTAACATTTTATTTCCTATTTTTCTAATGATTTTAAATATTTTTTAATATTTTTTGCAGCTTGTCTAATTCTTTTTTCATTTTCAATTAGAGCAATTCTTACATACTGGTCACCATAATGTCCAAATCCAATACCTGGACTTACTGCTACTTGTGCTTGTGTAAGTAATTGTTTTGAGAATTCCATACTTCCTAAGTGACTAGCAACTTCAGGAATTTTTGCCCAGATAAACATAGAAGCATCAGGTTTGTTCATAACCCAACCTGCATCTGCAAATGTTTCAAGCATTAAATCTCTTCTTTTTCTATATTTTTCAATATGTTCTTCAACACAATCTTGTGGTCCATCAAGTGCAACAGTAGCTGCAATTTGAATAGGAGTAAACATACCATAATCAAGCCATGATTTAATTCTTTTTAATGCACCGATTAATTTCTCATTTCCAACGATACACCCTACTCTCCATCCAGCCATATTGTATGATTTAGATAGTGTGAAGCATTCAACAGCAACATCTAAAGCACCCTCTGCTTGGAAAATAGAAGGAGTTTTATATCCATCAAATGTAATATCAGCATAAGCAATATCAGAGATGATATAGAATCTTTCTCTTTTTGCCATTTCAACTAATCTTGTATAAAACTCTGGTTTTACAGTTGCACAAGTTGGATTGTGTGGGAAGTTTACAACTACAAATTTTACTTTTGGAATTGATTCATCAATAGTTTTTTGTAATCTTTCAAAGAATAAATCTTCATCAACTTTAAATGCATCATCAAAAGATAATTCAAATTTATGAACAGCTGCCCCATTTAACATAAATGCATATGAGTGAATTGGATAAGTTGGATCTGGAACAACAGCAACATCACCAACATTTACAATTGCTTGAACTAAGTGAACATATCCCTCTTTTGAACCCATTGTTGCACATACGTGTTTATTTGGATCTAAGAAATCAACATCATATTTTCTTTTATACCAGTTAGAAATAGCAAGTCTTAATTTAAAAATACCAGCACTTGCACTGTATCCATGATTTTTTGGTTTTGCAGCAGCTTCAATTAATTTATCTGTGATATGTTGTGGTGCTGGACCATCTGGATTTCCCATAGAGAAGTCAATTACATCTTCCCCTGCCCTTCTTGCTTCCATTTTAATATTATTAACTTCTGCAAACACATAGTTTGGAAGTCTTTTCATTCTTTCAAATTCGATTTCTTGGAACATTATTATCTACTCCTTAGTAATGTTTATACCTTGCTTGATATTTGCAAGATTATATATATCATCAATTTTTATATATTTTGTTTCATTAGGCACTTCAAGTTTTAAACTTTTATGCAAACTATTCTCTTGATAAGTTCCTATTATTTTTAAAGAATTATCATAAAAAACGACATTTGGATACCAAATGTTTCCAACATTAGATTTCATTGTAATAACTTTTGCATTAGACACTTTTATCATATAAGGTTTATTTGGTTTTTTTAAAGCCAATTGTTTGTTATTTACTAAATCTTCTGCTCTGTAAACTGTTGCCCCATTCGTATCGATTGAATAAGTCCAGTTAGAGTCTCCCTCTCTTTTGATATCTGTAATTGAACAATTAATTGATTGCAATTCTTGAGATAATCTGAGAGGGTTTATGGCGGCTGCGTTTTTTATTTGAATAGTCCATCTTAAGTTATCATCAACTACAACTTCTTGAGTTGTAATGAAATTTTGTTGACCTAATCCTTTTAAAATATCATTTAAGTTTTTTAATGCTTTTTTAGGATCTTTATTAATATTAAAAGTTACAAATTGATTTTGAGTAGATGGAGATATTTTTAATACACCATTATTAATCAGTGCTTGAGTTATAAGGGTATAGTCGATTTTATTATTTGTCAAAAAGTTGTTTTCATTACTAAATAAATGTGTAATAAGATTTTTATGAACAGCATATTCACTATCGCTTAGTAAATTTTTTACTCTTGTATCTAAGTTCGCACTTAACATAACGCTTAATGAAATAATTAAAATCAGTTTTTTAATCACGGTTTTTTCTTCTTTTTATCTTTTTAGATTATAAATTAAAATTCCAGCAGCAACGGAAACATTTAATGAATCAAATTCATGTTCCATAGCAATTGATACTTTTAAATCCAATTTTTTAGCAACCTTAGGAGATATTCCTTCTCCTTCACTTCCTAAAAATAAAGCAACTTTATCGGTTTTTTCTATTTTTCCATATTTTTTTAGATCAACACCATCCATTGTTGCGCCAATTAGTGTAAATCCACAATCGATTAATTCACTTGCTAAATCAGCCGACCTTGGATGAACTAAAAATGGTAAATCAAGCAATGCTCCAGAACTTGTTCTTAAAATCCCTGAATCATTTACTGTTTTGATATTTGAAGCAATTAATCCTTCTATCCCCAATGAATAAGCAGTTCTTGCAATTGCACCAATATTACCAACATCAGTTACACCATCAAGAACTAAAATAAAATTCATTTTTTTGAATTCTTTAATATCAGTGTAACCAACAGGTGTTAGTTTTAAAAAGAAACCTTGATGGTTTCCACCTTTTGCTAATGCTTGAGCTTTTTGATTATCCAATTTGTGGATTTTTTTGTCAAGTTTTGCAAATCTTGTAAAAAGTTTTTTATCAATCTCTTTTGAAAGAAAAACTTCTTCTATTAAATGGGGGTGTTTATCAAGTACATAAAGTACTATTTGTTTTCCGTATATTATCATTCGGGGATTTTATCTAAAAATTGTTGATAAACCTCTTTTATTGATTGTCCAGTCATTTTTGCTATTAATTTAGCTTTTATTTTTGGTGCAATATCTAAAGAAGTTATATCTTCTAAGTCAAGATTGAAACCAACACTCTCTTTTGGCTCAATAATTACAACCCATTCACCTTTAATGTCTATTTTTTTTAGTTCATCAAAAAGATTTAAAGCTGAATTTTTATAGATTTTTTGGTGAAGTTTGCTTATCTCTTTTGCTAAAAATATTGTTCTATTTGGAACTTTTTCTTTTAACTCTTCAAGAAGTTTTAAAAGTCTGTGAGGTGATTCGTATAAAATTGCTAATTTATCATCATTTAAAGCATCATTTAGTTTTGATGCCCTACTCGCACCTTTATGGTCTAAAAATCCATAAAAAGAGAAAGTTGTATGAGTAAATCCGCTCATTGCATAAGCTGTTAATATAGCATTTGCTCCAGGAAGTACATCATAAGGAATTTGATTTTTTATACAATAATCAACAAGTGTTGCACCTGGGTCACTAACACAAGGCATACCAGCATCACTTACATAAACAACATTTTTAGTAAAAGTATCTTTATCTAAAGTTTGTAAAACTTGATTTTCATTATGAGAATGGAAAGATTTGAATTCTTTATTTGAAAAGTCTAGGTTATTTTTTTCACCTAAAAGATTTAGAAGTTTTTTTGTTACTCTTGTATCTTCACAAAAAATAAGTTCCGCTTCCTCAAGAACTCTTAAAGACCTTTTTGAAATATCTTCAAGATTTCCTATTGGAGTTGGAACTAAGCACAACATAATATTGTACTATTTAGCCATATTATATTTAGCTTTGAATTTCTCAACTCTTCCAGCAGCATCAACGATTTTTTGCTCACCAGTAAAGAATGGGTGACAAGAAGAACAAATGTCAATTCTTAAAGACTCAACATTTGATTTTGTCTCAAACGTGTTACCACATGCACAAGAAACTGTACAAACTTTATAATCTGGATGAATATCTTTTTTCATACCATAATCCTTAATTTAATTAATGTCTAACAAAAGGTCGAGTCTTTGCAAGCCCTTTATCAAACTCTTTAGGGACGGGATTATAACGAAAAATACTTAATAATATCTGAATTTAAGTTCTCTATTATATTTGAAGTTTTATCTAAAAATTGACCTTTATTGAAAGTATTCTGTCTTTTTGCAAGCTTTGCAGTATTCAATGAAATTTTTTCTTCTAATTGTTGTTTTGTAAGTTTTCCATCTAAATACTCTAAAGTTTCGACTATTCCAATTGAAGACATACAATTTGGTGCTCTTGTGTATTTCTTTTCTAAAAATATTACTTCATCAATAAGACCTGAATTTATCATTATTTTAGTTCTTTTTGAAATTCTGCTTTTGAGTTCTTCTTTATCCCATAAAATTTCAAAGATTTTTAAATCTTTTGCAACAGGAATTTTTTGGTTTTTTTCAAAATACTCACTTGGTATAAGACCTGTTTGTTTATAAATTGCATAGGCTTTTTCTGTTCTATATCTATCATTTCTTTCTATTTTTTTCATATATTCTTTATCTAATGCATATAAAATATCATAAGCTTCACTAGAAGATATATCTAGTTTTATTTTTGAATCAACACCTTGTGATAATCCATCAATTAGGGCTTTCAAATAAAATCCAGTTCCACCCACTATGATTAGATTTTTACTATTTTTTAAAGCATAATCTTTTGATTTTTTGTAAAGTTCAATAAATTTTATAACATCAAATTCTTCATTTGGATAAACTTCATCTATTCCAAAATGAATAATATTTCCTCTTTCTTCAAGGGTTGGTTTTGCAGATGCTATTTCAATATCTTTGTAAACACATAAAGAATCAAGAGATAAAATAATTGAATTTGTTTTACTTGCAAGATCCAGTGACAATGCAGTTTTACCAGAGGCTGTTGAGCCAATTATTGCAATCTCTTTCATATGTAATATTTAAACCTTTTTATAAAATGAAATTGATTATAACTAGAAAGAGTTTAATTTTTATTTTTTAATAATATCTTTGATACAATCGCTTCCATGAATAAGCTTATAAAAAAACTAAACGACTTTAATGAACTAGTTATGTTCAAACACTCTATTTTTTCTCTACCTTTTATTTTTATAGCAATGGTTGTAGCAGCGAATGGTTGGTTTGGATTTAAACTTATGTTTTTTGGAATTATGGCTGCATTAACTGCAAGAAATTTTGCTATGGGATTTAATAGATTTATGGATAGAGATATAGATGCTTTGAATCCCCGAACTATAAATAGACCAAATGTTGATGGAAGATTAGATGCTAAACAAATCTTTATATTTACATTTTTAAATGCTTTAGGATTTATTGCTGTTGCATATTTTGTAAATGATTTGGCATTTTATTTATCAGTACCAATTTTAATAATTATTGGTTCATATTCGTATTTTAAAAGATTCTCATATTTAGCTCATGTGATTTTAGGTATCTCTTTAGGTCTTGCACCAATAGCAGGGGTTGTTGCTGTTAGTGAAACAATACCATTTTGGTCAATACTGCTTAGTATTGGGGTTATGTTTTGGGTTGCTGGATTTGATTTACTTTACTCATTACAAGACATAGAAGTAGATAAAAAATTAGGACTTCACTCTATTCCATCAAAATTTGGTGCTGAAAAAACTATGAAAATTTCAAAAGTTTTTCATAGTTTGACTGTAGTATTTTGGTTCTTATTTGTCGTGGTATCAAATAGTTCATATTTTGCATATTTTGCTGTAATAATAAGTGCTTTGATGCTTTCTTATGAGCACTATTTAGTAAATAAAGATTTTAGAAAGATTGATAAAGCCTTTTTTACTGTAAATGGATATTTAGGAATAATATTTTTTATAATGATAGTCCTTGATAAGATATTCTTTTAATTTATTTTTTAAGTAAGGCTGTGATATTATTCCAGCCTTATTTTTATAATAACTAGTGCGTCTGTAGTTCAACTGGATAGAATAACCGGTTTCGACCCGGTGGGTTGTGGGTTCGACTCCTACCAGGCGTGCCACTAACTAATCTAAATCAATCTAAAATAATCCATTAAATCCCCTTGAAACCGAACTTTAAAACAAACGTTAATCTAAATTAGTCTACAATAATATCATCAAATCTATGAAAAATCAGGGCGTAAAATAGGGCGTAATTTAGAAATGAATAAAAATGCTAAAATTTACGCCCTAATATATACTTAGAGACTCGATAATATAGATATTTTAGAGGAATCATTGTGGCACAGCTAGATATAATAAAAGACATACAAGTAAAAACTGCAAAAGCTAAAGATAAAGTATATTACCTAAATGATGGCGGAGGATTAAGGCTAAAAGTAGATACTACAGGTAGTAAAATTTGGGAATTTAGATTTACATTAAATGGTAAAACTAGAAAAACTACTTTTAAAACATATCCTACTGTTAGTTTAAAAGAAGCAAGAAATAAAAGAGATGAATTTCAAAAACTAATAAATAGCAATATTGATCCAATAGAATATTATAAAAATCTGAAAAATGAAAATATTTTAGAAGAAGAGGGAATGTTTTTAAATATTGCTAGTGAGTGGCTAAAAAGAGAAGAACAAAAAACAGCATCAACAACACATATAAATAAAGTTAGAACATTTGAAAACGATATTTATCCTTATTTAAAAAATAAACATATTAAAGAGATAGCAATACAAGATGTTGTAAAAGTACTTGAAGCTAAACTTTTACAAAGCTATGATGTAAGTTCAAAAATCTTTTCATATTTAGATGGTCTTTTTAGATATGGAGTTTACAAAGGACTTTGTGATAGAAATATTTTAAACGATATAAAAAGAGGAGATATTGTTCCTTCTCGAAAATCAAGACACTTTCCAAAGATTACAGATATTGATAATTTCAAAGAATTGGTTAATGCTATATACATGTATAGAGGTTCTCATTCTATAAGAGGTGCTTTGAAATTAGTTTTACATCTTCCATTTAGAGCTGAAAATGTTTGTAAAATGAAATGGGAATACATAAATTTTGAAAAAGAGATTATAACCATTCCAAGAAGTGAAATGAAAATAAAAGATATAAACCTAGAAGATTTTAGATTACCTATGAGTAAAGAGGTTATCGAAATTTTAAAAGAGCAATTTCACTTTAGTGGACACCAAGAATGGGTATTTTTAGGAACAAGTAATAGATATCCTATAAATAGTGAAAGTCCAAATAAAGCCCTTAAAATCATGGGATTTGATGATGAATCAAAAGGTAGAAAAATTACGCTTCATGGTTTCAGAGGTACTTGTAGAAGTTTATTAGACACTTTGGATGTTGAAAATAGGTTTAGTTTTGAAGCAAAAGAAAAACTTCTTGACCATCACAACAATTCAAAAGTTGTAAGAGCTTATACAAATAAAAGCAATTACCTAGAACACATAAAACCAATAGTGATTTTTTGGAGCGATTTTGTACTAAGTTTAAAAGATAACAATTAAAAAAAGCTAGATAAGAGTTTTTTCTCTTATCTAGTTAATTCATTCCCAAATCTACTAAAACTTCCTCTATATCAAAAACAGTAACACCTCTTGAAAGATTATGAGCTTTAATTTTTCCATCTTTAGCCCATTTCCACACTGTTGATAACCCTATGCCTAGATACTTTGCTAATTCTTTAGCTCTATATTTTGTTTTTTTTCTATTTTCCATAAATTAATGCCTAATGCTAAATTTATAGTTGCAACTACATAAATTGATTTAAATCAGACGA
>ERZ724518.185-NODE-185-length-23936-cov-15.838030_pt1 | contig 23936 bp, 23 predicted proteins | sample MGYA00376051_ERZ724518 | MGnify/ENA primary metagenome ERZ724518 (study PRJEB28724, sample SAMN07190885) | wastewater metagenome | isolation source: influent of sewage treatment plant in Hong Hong | place: Hong Kong | collected 2016-03-17 ... | reverse complement strand
GTGCATTTATATTTTTTAATGCCCAACCATAATATTGAATATTTGCAATTTCAAGGTAGTTTGCTCCCAACTCTTCAGCAAACTCTATAATTTCTCCAACTTGATGGATATTTTGTCTTGTAATACAAGTATTTATGATAAGTTGTAAACCAGCTTCTTTTACTTGTTTTGCAAAAGCCACTTTTTCATCATAGGAATTTTTATTATTTGTTATCAAAGACATAGTGTTTTTATCATGAGATTGAACTCCTAACTGTACCGTTTTAAGTCCAGCTTCTTTTAGTTTTGAAACAACGCCTTTTGGTGCGCCAACTCCTGAAGTTATCAGATTTGTATAAAATTTTAACTCATTTGCTTTTTGTACGATTTCCACCACATCTTTATTTAAAAGTGGTTCTCCTCCACTAATTCCTAGTTGAACAGCTCCCATAGCTCTTGCTTGTTCCATTACTCTAAACCAATCTTCTTTACTCATATTATCTTTTGTATTTACAAAATCCAACTGATTATAACAATAAGCACACTCCAAAGGACACTTATGAGTCAATTCTAAGAGTATCCAAAGAGGTGGTTTTATCTCATTCATGGCTTATCCAGTTCCTATTTTTTGCTTCTTCTAAAAAAGCAGTTATATCTTGTGTTAAATCTTGTAATTCAAATTTCTCACACAAAATTTTATTTATCCCCTGTATATCATTGCTTCCATCACAAAGATTTAAGATTTCTCCTGCACTTTGATTTAATTGAACCATTCCTTCAGGGTACAAAAGTACATAACAGTTTTGCTTTTCTTCCCATTGAAATTGAAAATTTGGATTAATTCTTATGTTTTTCATTGTTTTTTCCGTTTTATTTTTCTACATTAAAATATGGTGGTTTTTTTAGTTCATAAGCCAAATATAAAGCATCACAAATCGTCCACAAAATATCTAGCTTAAACTGCAATATTGTAAACGCTTTTTCCTGAAGTTCTCTTGTATTAAACTCTTCAAGAGTAATAGCCAAACCATGTTGAACATCACGTCTTGCTTCACTTAATCTTTTCTGAAAATATCTAAGCCCTTTTTGCTCAATCCAAGGATAATTATCAGGCCAAGTATTAAGTCTTTGTTGATGAATTTGAGGAGCAAACATCTCTGTTAAAGATGACATTGCAGCCTCTTTCCATGGTCTTTGTTTTGCAAAATTAACATAAGCATCAACAGCAAATTTAACAGCTGGAAGTAAAAATTTATGAGAAAGTAAATCCTCTTTTTCAAGCCCTACTGCTTCGCCTAATTCAAGCCAAGCTTCAATTCCTCCACCAACACTATCATGGTCTGTGATTCTATCTATCCATTTTCTTCTATCTTCTATACTTGGGCAGTTTGACATAATCGCTGCATCTTTAATAGGAATCATACATTGATAATAAAATCTATTTGCAACCCAACCTTGAATCTCTTCTTTAGTGCAAGTTCCCTCATACATTCTTATATGAAAAGGATGATGAATATGGTACATTTTACCCATATCTCTTAGTTTTGATTCAAACTCTTCTTTACTGTAAGCTTCTTGCATATCGACTCCTTTAGATTTCTATACTCATACCATCGTAAGATATTTCAATACCATGAGATATAAGTTCTTTATACTCAGGATTTGACTCATCTAAAATAGGATTTGTATTATTTATATGTATTAATATTTTTCTTGGACGTTCTAATTTATCTAATAATTCAATCAATCCACCTTTATCACTTAAAGGTAAATGTCCCATATCAGTTCCAAATTTTGTAGAAAAACCTTGTTTTATCATCTCATCATTTGTCCAAACCGTTCCATCAACCAGTAAAATATCAGCTTTTGCCATCTCTTCAATTATGTGTTTTTCTATAACACCAAGTCCTGGAAGATAAAACAATCTTTTATTTGTTTTTTTATTTATTACTACAACTCCAATATTATCCCCAACCCTTGGTCTATCTCTATATTTTGAATATGGCGGTGCATTTGAAATAAGAGGAACTGCATAAAACTCACAATTTGGCATAATTGGAATGATAAATGGCTGTTTATTGAAATTTATTTCATTATAAACAACTCCTCCTCCATCCCAATGCTCTAACATTTTAAATAAAGGAAAAGAAGTATTTAACTCTTCGTGAACTTCTTTTGTACAATAAACCTGATGAGGACATCCTTCTCTTAACATCAAAAGCCCTGTTGTATGGTCTATTTGAGCATCAATAAAAACTATAGCTTTTATTTTTGTTTCTCTTTTTTGCGTTGGATGTAAAAAAGGTGAATTATGAATTTGCTCCAAAATATCTGGACTTGTATTAAATAAAACCCAATTAACACCATCTTCACTAATAGTAATTGAACTTTGAGTTCTTCTTTTAATAGTTGGTTTACCTTCTCTATAACCTTTGCAATTATCGCAATTACAGTTAAATTGAGGAAGTCCACCTCCAGCACTTGAACCTAAAACTTCTATTCTCATAAAATATCCTAACATTTTTGATAAATCAACCTATAAAAATAGACTCAATTATCAAAAAAAAGCAAGAAAGGGAGAGGCCTTTCTTGCTAAAACTAAATTTAACTTTACCAAACTACTTTTATCTATTATTCATGACATATATACATTGTCACTTCAAAACCAAATCTATTGTCAACGAACATCGGTTTTTCCCATTTCATAATAGTTTCCTCCTTTCTTAAGATTTATTTTTTTGACTTATGCAATTTAAATACGTGAACCGTTCCACCTTGGTTGATTTCTTTAACTTGTTTTGCAACTTCACCACCCCATAAAGGAACAGCTCCACCCCAACCAGAAACAATCGCTACATATTGCTCTCCATCTTGTTCCCAAGTAACAGGAGAACCAACGATTCCAGAACCTACATTAAATTTATATAAAATTTCACCTGTTTCATCATCAAATGCTAAGAATTTTCCTTCAGGAGTTCCTGTAAATACAAGTCCACCAGCAGTTGTTAAAACTCCTCCCCATAATGGCGATTGGTTTTTATATATCCATTTAATTTTACCTGAAACTGGGTCAATTGCTTTTAAAGCCCCAATATGGTCTTCATAAACTGGTTTGATTGTAAATGCAGCACCTAAATATGCAGCACCTTTTTTATATTCAACTGGTTGATTCCAAATATCCATTCCCCACTCATTTGTTGGAACATAGAACATTCCTGTTTTTTGTGAATATGCCATTGGCATCCAGTTTTTAGCACCTAAGAATGAAGGAACAGCAAATACAGAAGAACCTTTTTCTGCACCATTAGGATTTCCTGGTCTATTTTCTTCATTTACGATAGGTTTTCCATCTTTATCAATACCTTTTGCCCATGAAATTTTATCTGCAAAAGGAAGAGAACTGATATATTTACCTGTTGTTCTATCTAAAACATAGAAGAATCCATTTTTATCAGCTGTTGCTCCTGCTTTTACAACTTTTCCATTTTTATCTTTATAGTCAAAAAGTACAAACTCTGTCATACCATCAAAATCCCATCCATCATGAGGAGTTGTTTGGAAATGCCATACAATTTTTCCAGTATCAGGATCTACAGCAACTCTTGAAGCACTATATAAATTATCTCCTTTTCTTAAATGTGAATTCCAAGGAGCAGGATTTCCTGTTGGTACATAAATCAAGTTTGTATCAGGGTCGTATGTTACTCCATTCCATGGTGCAGCACCACCTTGTTTCCACATATCTCCTTCCCAAGTAGCGTTTAATGTTCCACTAATTCCATTTTCTTTTCCATTTAAGTAACCCATATGACCTTCAACCATTGGTCTTGACCATACAAGTTCTCCTGTTTTTGGATCTCTTGCTTCTACTTTTCCAACAACTCCAAACTCTCCACCAGCTACACCTGTGATTACTAAATCTTTAACAATTAGTGGAGCAGCAGTGATTGAATATCCATCTTTATATTCACTAATTGTTTTTTTCCAAATTACTTTTCCAGTTTTTCTGTCAAGTCCTACTAATTTTGCATCAAGTGTTCCAAAAATTACCAAATTATCATAAATAGCAACTCCTCTATTTATAACGTCACAACACGGTAAAATTGCATCTGGAAGTTTCGCTTCATATTGCCATAACTCTTCTCCTGTTGCTATATCAATAGCAAAAACTCTTGAATAAGAAGCAGTTACATACATAACACCATCTTTGATTATAGGTTGAGACTCTTGACCTCTTTGTTTTTCACCACCAAAAGAAAAATTCCATACAGGAACTAAATCTTTAACAGTTTTTTTATCTATTTGAGTAAGAGGCGAGAATCTTTGACCTTGTTGTCCCATACCATAAGTTAAAACGTCATTTGTTGATTTTGCATCATTTAAAATCTCATTATAAGTAACTGGACTATATGATGGCTCTGTAACCTTATTTGTATTACTGTTTGCCTGAACATTAATTAATGCACAAAGTGTAACAGCAGCCGCACTAGTTAGTAGCTTCTTTTTAATCATTTTTTTCTCCTTAATTAAAACATAACAAACTAAAATTTGTCTTATTGGAAGTATACAAAACAATTATAGCCTGAGTTTAGCTTTAATTTATTTCTTAAACTTAAAGCCAACAAATGCCATAAATAGGCTAATTACGAAAGAAATTCCTAAAATAATAAACAATTCTAATTCAAATTTTCCATACAATGAGAATCTTATAGACTCAACAATATATGTAAAAGGATTAAAAGAAGAAATATTAAATAATAAAACAGAAGAGTCTTTTATTTTCCACAAAGGATAAAGAGCTGAACTTAAAAAAAACATAGGGAAAATTACAAAATTCATAACCGTTGCAAAATTTTCAAGTTGTTTTATAACAGAAGAGATAAACAAAGCAAAAGCATTTAAAATTATTGATGAAATCATAATTATTGGGATTGTTAGAAGCATTCCAAGATATGTAATATCTATCCCATAAATTTTTGCCACAATTAAAAAAGTTAAAGCTTGAAGAGTTGATACGATTGATGTTGCAAACATTTTACAAAAAAGCAGATAATTTCTGTTTATATATGAAGTTAAAAGTATCTTCATACTTCCCATTTCACGGTCGAATATCATAGTTAAAGAACTTTGCATTCCATTGAAAAGCAAAACCATTCCTACAAGTCCTGGAACTATATATGTTTCGTAAGTTATATAAGTTTCATAAGGAGGAATGATTGCTAAACCAAGAGCTGTTTTAAATCCAACTGAAAAGATAAAAAGCCATAAAAGTGGTCTTACAAGTGCTGAAAAAAATCTACTTTTTTGTTTTAAAAATCTAATTAACTCTTTATAAACTATTCCTTTCATGCAAAAAATATATTTTTTCATTTCAAAGCCTTTGTTAGTTCATTAAAAGTATCTACTAGATTTTCTTTATTGTGTTTTTTTACAATATCTTTGGCAAGACCTGATTCTATAATTTCTCCATTTTTTATAATCGAAATATCATCATTTTCATCTATTTCATCAAAAAGATGAGTTATCCATAAAACCGAGATATTTTTAGTTTTTACCAATTCTTTTACATAAGATAAAATATCAAATCTACTTTTTAAATCAAGTCCAACTGTTGCTTCATCAAGCAATAAAAGTTTTGGTTTATTTATCAAAGCTCTTAAAATTTCAACTCTTCTTCTATGTCCACCATTCAGTTTTCGCACTTGTGTATTTAAAACATTTTGCAACTCTAATTTTATTATTTCATCTTCAATAGATTTTAAAGTCTCTTTAAAATCAAGTCCTTTTAAAGCTCCATAATAATAAAGATTTTGTTCAACTGTTAAGTCTAAATCCAAAGTTGGTTCTTGAAAAACGATTCCTATATCTTTCAAAGCATTTGAATAATCTTTTATTGGGAAATTATTTATATAAATTTCACCTTTTTGAAGTTTCAATAACCTAGTTGTTAATGAAAAAATTGTAGATTTTCCAGCTCCATTTAGCCCTAATAAAACAAAAAAAGAAGCCTCTTTTATCGAAAAAGAGATATTTTTCAACACCTCTTTTACATCATAGGAGAAACTTACATTTTTAAATTCTAATGAATTGTATTTCATATTTTAAAATTTCTCCCTAATCTATATATCAAAAATTATTTTCCAAAATTTCTAATTGTTTTTGGATTTTTTCTATACTATCTATACTATTTACTAGACTATCAAAACTCAATTTTTTGTTTCCAATAAAAGTATTACTATGATTAGAATTATCATAGATTTTTCCAATAGTACTATTTATTACTCCCATATCTTCAGAAACTCCAGATAATTTTTTACTAGAATCTATAATATCAGAAGAGATAGAATTAACACTTTTGATTGTAACATCTACAGATTTATTACTATCACTTAAACTAGCTTGTGTTTTTGCAGCTAATTTTTTTACCTCATCAGCAACAACTTTAAATCCATTTCCAAACTCTCCTGCCCTACTTGCTTCAATTGCTGCATTTAAAGCTAAAAGATTTGTTTGAATTGCAATACTTGAAATTGAAGATAATACTTGTTTTGTATCTGTTGCATTTTTTGTTAAATTACTCATATTTTCAACAAGCTTTGTATTTATTTCAACATTACTTACAATATCATTTGAGAATTTCTCAAATTTTTTTGTCATTTCAACAATCAATTTATTTGTTTGAGTTGTATCTTCATATATATAATTTAAAATCTCAACCATATCTTTTATAAGTGGAAAAGCATCTTTTAAGCTGTTAATTACAGCTGTTCGCACCTTTGCAATAAGCTGATATTTATGAATCTCTCTTTGAGTAAAATATGTACTGAATTTTGCATATTTATGCACAAAATTATCTACATATTCATCATAAAAATCCTCTTCATTTTCAACTTCATAAAAAAACAAGGCTGTTAAAGTTTGGTTGATATTTAAACCTAATAATTCCCCAAAAGTAGAAAAACCTGCAAGTGGAATATCTTCAAAAGTTTTTAAAGAGTTAAGATTTTTTGCATTTAATAATCTTCTTAAAATACAATCATTTAAAATACCACCAATTGGTTTTGATTTTTTTCTAGCTGAAAAGTTTTTAAAATCAATATTTGTTTGAGAAACAAACTCTTTATTTCTTACTAAATATAATAAATCCCCAAAAGAGATATCACAAAAAAATGAGATAGATTTATTTTCAATATCAATATTTGAAACAGACCGAATATAAAGCTCTTTATCAACTTCAATAGCAAAAGTATAATCAGCTAATACAGTTTTTAAATCAGCTAAAGAACAATTTAAGTGATGACATAAAGCATCAACAAAATTTACGATTCTATTTCCTTTTGAATTTAAAACACTTTGAACACTTCTATTCAACATATTTGACTGAGCAACTAAAAAACTCAAGTTCGTTTTTTCACAACTTTGAGATTTTAATACTCCATATTTCATATTTGATTTCAATTTTGTAAGAATTATTACTGCATTATGTCTTACTGTTTTTTCATTATTAAATAAAAAAGTGTCCTTAAAATCAAATTTTCCACCAGCACTTCCACCAATTATTAAACAAGGTAATTTTCCACTTTCATAAATAGCTTCAGTTAAAAAACTCTCACTAGCAGACAAACCATCAACAAAAGTCAAAGCATAACAATTTTCATGATTTATTTTAAATGGAATTTTTTGTTTATCAATTTCATGTTTGATTTTTTCTATTCTTTCTTTATGAGATATTGTCTGAGTTGTAATATTTTCACTATGCAAAGGAATAGTCAAAATTTCAACTTGTTCAATCATCTCATCACTAAATACTTGTAATACAATATTATCCCATGTACTACTTGCATCATTGTAAATATGCTCTCTTTTTTGTTCTAAATTAAAAGTACACAGTTCCCCTGCTGTTGTAGTTAATATGACTTTTACCTCATGAGAAAATAAAGATTTTATTTTTTTTGATACATTTTCAAAATTTATATGTGGAGATAAAAACCCTAAAACCAGTTTTGTATTAAACTCATTTGTTAAAGATTTTATATCATTTTCTAAATTTGACTCTTTTGTATCTACTATACGAATGTATTTATGGGGAATATTCATCTTTTTCTCCTCTTAAAATTATTTATTAGGTATTATAGCTAATCCCCATGGATATCTTCCAACTGGAATTGTTTTTTCAACTTTTAAAGATTCTATATCAATTACCGAAACATCGCCACTCACACCATTTGTTGTATATAATTTTTTCTCATTATCTACAAAATCAAGCATCCAAACTCTTTTCCCAACAAGTAAATATTTTATTACTTTATATGTTTTTGCATCAATTACAGCTACATGATTTGCAGGTCCTAATCCTACAAAAGCATATTTTCCATCACTTGTAAGTTTGATACCAACTGGTTGAATCAAATCTTTAAAAACTCCTGGAATCTCAAATTTTATTTTTGCAATTGATTCTTTTGAAACTGAATCAACAACCATAACAGTTCCCCCAATTTCACTTGAAGCCCAAACTTTATCCCCTGTTTTTGTAAATTCAATATGTCTTGGTCTTTGATCAACCAAAGTATTATGAATAATCTTTTTTGTTTTTGTATCTATCCAGTGTAAAAAATTTGAAGTTTCAGTTGTATTAATAGCCACAGTTCCATCAGGACTTACAGCCATTCCCTCAGGTTCAACTCCAACTTCAATTTGAGTAATTACACTTTTATTGCTTGTATCAATAACTGTTACAATTCCATCTTCTTCATTTGATACATAAAGCTCTTTTCCATCTGGTGTTAAAGCAAATTGCTCAGGGTCTTCTCCTGAAGGTAAGTTGTATAAAATTTTATTTGTTTTTGTATCCATAACTTGAACTGTATCATCATCACTTGCACAAATATAAAGTTTAGAATAATCATTACTTAACAATATTCCTCTTGGACGTTGCCCTACTTTTATAGTATTTGTTACTTTATTTGTAAGAGAATCAATAACTGAAATCGTGTTATCTTTTTCATTTGATACATAAATTGTATCTGCCAATAAAGCACTTGTTAAAATTGCCATTGTTATTACTGCTTTTTTCATAATCTTTCTCCTTAATTATTTATGCAATTGTATAGTATATTTATAGCTTGAATTTAGCAATTATTTTAATGCTAAACTACTGCTATAAAACTTCAATATACTTATTAAAATTTTTGGGAGAAAAATATGAAAATAACTCTATTTTTACTTATATTAACAGCTTTTTTAAATGCTCAAATTTTAGATGTAAAAATCTTATATTTGGAGCAAAAAATTCAAAAACCACCCGTTTTATCAAATATTATTGATGAACCAGAAGATCTAGGTCTAAAAGGAGCGCAAGTTGCCATATTTGATAGCAATAAAAGTGCAAAATTCTTAAATCAAAATTTTGAACTTATTGAAAAAATATCATATGATGAGAATGAATTAATAAGTGCTTTTGAAGAGTTTATAAAAAATAAAAACTCTTATGTAGTTTTGAATGTAGAAGATTCTTTATTGGAAAAAATCAGAAATAATCCTTTATCAAAACAGAGTTTATTGATAAATGCAAGTAGTCAAAGCACACATTTAAGAAGTCAAATTTGTGATAAAAACTTACTTCATACAATTGCAAGTAATGCTATGCTTTATGATGGTTTAGTTCAGTTTTTAGTAAAAAGAGATTTTAAAGATATCTTTTTAATAAGCGGAAATAATCCTAAAGATATCTTAATAAAAGAGGATATAAAAAGAGCTGCAAAAAAATTTGGAGCAAATATAATAAAAGAAAAAATTTGGGAAAATAACACAGATATTAGAAGAAAAGCAGCAGATGAATTTCCTTCTTTTACTCAAGCAAAAGATTATGATGTGATTTTACTTGCTGATTATTTTGGAGATTTTGGAGAATCTATGTACTTTAACACTTGGCTTCCAAGACCAGTTGCAGGAACACAAGGACTAACTCCTGTTACTTGGAGTAAAGTAATAGAAGCAAATGGAGCCGCTCAAATGCAAAGTAGATTTGAAAAGTTCTCTTCAAGATGGATGCAATCGCGTGATTATTCAAACTGGGTAGCAATAAGAACTATAATAACTGCTATTTCAAGTACAAAAACAGCCGATTTAAATACAAATATCGAATATATTTATTCTGATAAATTTGATATTGCTGCTTATTTGGGAAGAAAACTATCTTTTAGAGATTACAATGGTCAACTAAGAATGCCTATTTCACTTGTTCAACCCCGAGCTTTAATATCTATTTCTCCTCAAGATGGTTTTTTACATCCAATTACTGATTTAGATACTTTAGGAATTGCTCCTTTTGAGATGGGGTGTAAGAAATAATAGTAGTTTTTTTGATTTTAATTACTTAAAATATATTGCAATTGATGAAACATATTTACATAAATATAAGCAAGTCCAAATAGCCCTAAAAAGCCGTCATAATGTTCTTTTATCTTCACTTTGTTTTGTCCTTGATAGATATAATTTTTTTAGTAGAGAATAAGACCCAATATTTTGGGTCTTATTTTTAAAATTTAACTTCAACTCCTGCAACAACTGTTTGCATATCTTCTAAAGTATTTTCATCAAATGAACCCAAAGCATATCTTAAACTAAGCTCTGCACTTTTATTAAGTTCATAAGCTAATCCTGCATCAAACTCTTTTACTTTTAAATCTTTATCAATTCCTGCAAATGTTGCATCTTTGATATCATGAAGAGCTACATTTGATTCAAGTGTTAAATCTTTTGTTAAATCATAAGCAAAATTTAAAGCGAAGATTGAAGTATCTCCATATGTTCCAACTCTATCAAGAGAAGCTGTTCCTAAATCATCATTTGTTAAATAAGTAACTGGTAAGTTTTCCCCTGAAACATATCCATCTTTTGTAGTAAGTGCTGCAAATCCAACATTAAAATCATTGATTTGTTTTGCAACTTTTAAATAAGCTCCAAACATTTTTTCATCAGTTTGTCCAGTTAGTGAGTTATTAGTACTATCCCCAACTCTTTTTTCTATTTGAGTTTGAATATCTAAACCAGCTACTTCACCCATTGCAAAAGCATTAAACATATGACTTGTTGCATCATTAAAAATTCCTGAACCAGGTGTTGTTGAAGTAGTAGCTGTTGTTTCTGTATTATTTTGTAAATAAACATATCTTCCACCAACTAATAGTTTATCAATTGTTACTTGTCCACCAAAACCATAAGCATCAAAATCACCATTTCCAGTTCCCGATGAGTTTGCACCTAAGAATGTATTTTGGTCATCATTTTTACCCTCAACAGCTTTAAAATCAAAGGCATATAATAAAACATTTTCAACAGGGGTATATCCTAACAGAGCTAAATCTATTTTATCCCCATTTGAACCATAAAATGGCGTTCCATAAGTATCATTTATTCTTCCTGCGATTAATAACTTATTTGTATTAAATGGAACTGTTACATAAGCTTCTTCCCACTCAAATGTATCATTTGAGTTATCTCCCCAAGCATCATTTTGAAGTTTAATAGCAGTATGAATTGCAATATCACCAGTTGTTTTGAAATCTAGGTTTAAATTAACTTCTGAATCAATAACTTGTTTATCTTTATAAAGTTTCTTTTGTAATCCAGTAATATCATTTTTTTACTTGTATCACCTTTTACAGAAATACCTCTAACTTGCGCATCACCTGATATTTTTAAATCAGAATCTATTTGAATAGTTCCAGCCATCATAGATGAAACAGCAACACACGCAGCAAAACTTAATAATCCTAACTTTCTCATTTTCTCTCCTTAAATAACTTTTTACTAGAATTTAGTCGAAAAACAAATTCCGTATGTGTTATTATAACTAGCTCATATAGCCTCAATATAGCCCGAAAATAGCCTATTTATAGCGTTTATATAGCTTAAATATAGCGATGAGTTTACAGATTATTTTTACTATTTTAAAATGCAGAAAAAAGCTCTTTTATTTATATTTTCCAAACTCTTTATATGTTTTATCTTCATAAATTACATATACAGTTTTAAGTTCTTTATCATTTTCATAAGAAGGCAAAGAAAGTCCTATTGCATTTTTTGGAATTTCTTTAAAAAAATCTTTAATTGCCAAAGGAGGAACATTCCCCTCAAAAGCATAATCATCTATTATTGTTGTATTACAAGATTGGATTTCTTGTGGAATTCCTATTTGATGTTTCAAATTTTTAACATCCATTAAAGAAACAATATTAACATTGCCAACATCTTTTTGCATCTCATCCAACCAAGATTGAGGGCAAGTACTTGTAATTGGTTTATAAACTTGCACTATTTGGTTTTGAGCATATAAACTAAGACAAAATAAAGAGCCTAAAATAATTTTTTGCATAGATATCCTTCTAAAATATTTGGGTATATTTCTAATAATTGATTTTTTAAATCATCTATTTTTTTTTGATTAAACTCCTGATTATTAGGGTTTTCATATTCAAAAATACAAGTTGCTGGATTTTTACTAAAAAATAAGATTCTTGTAGATAAATGTATCGCTTCACTTAAATCATGCGTAACTAAAATAACTGTTGTATTGAATTTTTTACATAGTTTTAAAAAATCTTTTTTCAAAGCAGTTGATGTTGGGTAATCCAAAGAGATAAAAGGTTCATCTAAAAACAAAATTTTTGGTCCATTTATAAAAGCTCTTACAAAAGAGACTCTTCTTGCCATTCCACCTGAAAGGTCTTTTGGATAAGTTTCCAAAATATCTTTTAAACCAACTATTTCTAAAAGCTCATCAATGATTTTCAAATCTTTATTCTTTGAAACTAATAAAAGATTTTGTTTTACATTCAACCAAGGAAGAAGTCTTGAGTCTTGAAAAACAAATCCAATATTTGAAGAAAAAAGTTTCACAGAGCCAAAAAAGTCTTTGTCTAAAGAAGAGATAATATTTAAAAATGTAGTTTTTCCACAGCCAGAGGGTCCGATTATTGATAAAAATTCACCATCATATAAAGAGATGTCTATATTTTCTAAAATTTTAATATCATTAAATTTTTTCTCTTTTATATTTATTTGTATCATTTTATCTCCATTTTTTAGCCCTATTTTCAATAGGATTTAAAATTATCTTTTCAACTAAAACAACTATAAAAATAAAGGCAAAAGAGTATGCAAAAATTGATTTGATATCAAAATCTTGAAAAAATATTGCTATTTGAAAACCAACTCCATCACTTCTTCCAAGAAGTTCTACAACCAAAACTATTTTCCAAATTAAAGAGATTGTTAATCTAGTTGTTGCCATCATGTAGGGATAAATTTGAGGTAAATATATATTTTTTATTAGCTCTTTAGAAGATAAAGAATAAATTTGTGCCAATTGAAAATATTTTTTATCCATAGAAAGAACACCTTGTCTTATATTTACTATTATTATTGGTACTTTATTTATAATAACTGCTAGAATTGCTGAGAAATCAGTAAGTCCAAACCAAATATAACATATAATAATTGTAACAAGAGCTGGCATATTTAGACCAATTATCAGAAAAATATCAAAAAAAGCATTTATTTTTGAAGACAATCCCATCATTATGCCTAAAATAACTCCAAAAAACATAGCAATAAAAAAAGCAATTATCACTCTTTGCAGAGTAACTCCTATATGAAAAAGTAAATCTTTATTTAACAAATGGTCAAAAAGGCTTTTCAATATATCAACAACAGAAGGGAAAACATCACTACTTGCTAATAAAGAAACTGATTGCCAAATAATCACTAATAAAAATATTGACAAAAAACTATTTGAATTATTCATGTTTTTCAAATCCTATAAAGAATCAAATTGCCAAAATATACTATTATCTAAAAATACACTATTTCCAACTAAATCTTTTCCACCTTCTTGTAAAAGTATTTTAAATACTTTTTGAAAATCCTCTATATTTTGTTGATTAAAAGTTGTAATAATTCCTTTTTTATAACCCTCTTTTAATGCTTCAAACTCTTGGTCGTTTTCCACATTCATGATTGGTTTTATTCTATTCCATTCATTTGAATCATTATTTAAAATCTCTTTGCTTTCTTTTGAAGCTTTTAAAAATGCGTTGATTAGTTCCTTGTTTTCAAGAGCAAATTTTTCATCAAAAACCCATCCAACAAAAGACAAATCCTCATTCAAACCTAATGATTTATATACTTCTTCTATTTCAATTAGTGGCTTAATATTTTTTGTTTCTAATTTTGAGTTAAAATGCCAAAAATTAATAGCAGCTTCTAAAGAGTTATTTTCCATCTTTTTATGTAAAATAGGAGCAGATGAATATAAAGGATTTACAATATCTTTTAGGTCAAAATTAAATTTATTTTTACTATAAGCTCTAAATAAAAGCCATGTTTTATCATAAACTCCACCTGCAATTCCTAGATATTTTCCTTTTAAATCAGATAATGAATTTATATTACTATTTTTATTTACAACTAGAGTTCCTGTTGCTTTTGAATATGGATAAAAAGAGAAATTCTTCCCATTTGCTTTTTGTGTATTTACCCAAATCCAATCATTCACAATAATATCTACATCTTTTCCTTGTAAAGCCACTAATTGGGCATTTTTTGAAGCTAGATTTATTATTTCTAAATTAAATCCATTTTTCAAATCCAATTTATGATGTTTTAAAACCTCTAATTCCCAATTTACAGTTCCAAAAGCTAAAACTCCAATTTTTAAACTATTTTGTCCATATAAATTAATAAGAGTTAAATATATAATTATTAGTAATTTATATTTCATTTGTAATCCTTTTTTATTTAATAACGTAATTGTATATCAATTTTATAGCCACAATATAGCCTTTTTACAATAATTTCAATTGCTATAATCAAGCTATAAAAAGAGTTTATAATTCGTAAACAAAAAATATAAAAGGACAATATTATGAAAAAAATCTCATTAGCATTACTTGCTACTTCTATTTTTGCTTTTGGTCATGGAAGTGTTACACCTCAAGCAGTAGATACAAAAAATCTAAAATCACTAGGAACTGAATGGTTAAGTGAGAATCCATATAAAGGTGATGAAAAAGCAATTGCTCTTGGAAAATATGCTTATAGTGAAAACTGTGCTAGATGCCATGGATTAGACGGAGTTTCTGGAGGAATTGCACCTGATTTAAGATTTTTAGATGATGGAATTGAAGGAGATGAGTGGTATATGGAAAGAGTAAGAGGTGGAGCTGTTAGAAATGGGAATGTTTATATGCCTCCATTTGAAGGTATTTTAAATCAAGAAGCTATGTGGGCGATGAGAGCTTATTTAATTACTTTAGAGAAATAACATGAATTTTCTTAAATCATCAATTTTCATCTTTTTATTATCAACTTTTGTATTTGCTAGAAGTATAGATGATATAAAAAATAGTGGTGAGATATTTATTGCTGTATATGAAAATTTTCCTCCTTACTCTTACGTTGAAGATGGAGTTGCAAAAGGAATTGATATAGATTTAGGAACAAAGGTCGCAAAATCTTTAAATGTAAAACCTATTTGGAATTTTACAGGATTCGATGAAACTTTATCAGGTGATTTAAGAAACAATATTTGGAGAGGAAACATAGTTCACAAAAATAAAGCTGATCTTATGTTTAGAATTCCTTATGATTATGATTATTTAAGAATAACTAATAAATCTACAGGAGAATTAGAAACCGAAATGGTTTCTATAAAAGGTCCATACCAAAGTGAAAAATGGATAATTGCAACGAATAAAAAAGTTATTCCTGAAATAAATACTTTAGGAGTTTTTGCATACCATACAATTGGTGTTGAAGTAGATACTCTTCCTGATTTACACTTAAGTGGTTTTGGAAGAGGACTAATCACTAAAAATGTAAAGCATTATACAAAGATGAGTGAGATAATTGAAGATTTTAAAAATGGAAAATTAGATGCTGTGGCTGGATTAAAATCACAACTTGAATTTTTATTAGATTATAAAAATAATAAAGACAAATACTATTTGACTTCTGATATTCCTCAAATGAAATCTCAATGGGATTTAGCAACCGCAACAGCTAGTACATACAAAGATTTAAGCTATCATTTAGATGGTCTTTTAGATGAAGCTTTGAAAAGTGGAGAGATTAAAAAAATCTTTGAAAGTTATGGAGTTGAGTATATCCCTCCAACATCTAAATCACAGTAGGAGAAGAGATGAAACCTATTCATTTTCTAAGCTTTTTTTTTATATTTCTACAAATTCTTTATGCAAAAAACCCAATACCCTCTCCTACTTTTGATGATATATTAAAAGAGATAATAAAAAATGATTCTTATATCTTTGATAATGAAAATGTTAAGATAAAAGTTCCTAACTTTGCTGATAATCCCGTTCAAGTTCCTATATTTGTTAATGCAAAAAATATTAAAAATGCAAAAAAAATGATTTTATTTGCTGATTTAAACCCAACTGCAGAAATTATTGATATGGATTTAAAAAATATTTTACCTCTAGTTTCGCTTAATATAAAAGTAGCTCAAGAGACACCTATTCGAGCTTTAGTTTTGGATGAAAATAATGTTTGGCATATTGGAAGCAAAAATATCAAAAGTTTTGGAGGAGGATGTTCTGTTGCAAGTGTAAGTTCATCAAATACAGATTTTAGCAACCTTTTAGGAAAAATCAAAATTGAAGTTTTTGAAGTTGAAGATAACATATACAGAATAAAAAGCTCTATTTTTCATCCAATGGAAACAGGACTTATTTTTGGAAATCCAGAATTTTATATAAATAAAATAGAAATAAAACAGGGAAAAAATATTTTTTCTTCTATGAATATTTTTTCTTCCGTTAGCGAAAATCCAAGATTTATTTTTGAATTAAAAAATAAAGTTGACAATTTGAATATCGAATTTATAGATAACGATGGAAATAATTATAAAGCTGATATAAAATGAAATATTTAATTTCTTGCCTACTTATATTTTCATATATAAAAGCTTTTGATTATAAGTTAACTCCTATAAAATTAAATGAAAATAGCTACTATTTTTATGGAAAAGAAGAGTATTTCTCTTCTTTAAATGCAGGAGACATATCAAATGTTTCTTTTATAATTACTCAAAATAGTGTTATTTTGATAGACACAGGAAGCTCTTATGAATATGGTTTGCAAATAAAAGAAGCTATACAAAAAGTTACAAAAAATCCTATAAAATATATAATTAACACTCATCATCATCCTGATCATTTTTTAGGAAATTCTGCTTTTACTCAAAGTGATATTTTTGCAACACCATACACAAAAGAAGAGATATCAAAAAATGGAGATTTATATCTTTTAAATCTTGTAAATTTAGTTCAAAGTGCTATGAAAAACACAAGTATCAAAGCTCCAAATCAATTACTTTCTACAGAAGATTTAGAGTTTGATGGATATAAGCTGAAACTTCTATATTTAGATGGTCATACAAAAAGTGATTTAGCAATTTATGATGAAAAAACAAAAATCCTTTATGCTTCAGATTTAGTTTTTTATAAAAGAACGCCAGCAACTTCACATGCAAATATACAAAAATGGATAAAAGCACTAGAAGAACTACAAAAAATTGATTATTCCATTCTTATTGCAGGACATGGTATTTCTTCAACATCAAAAGAACCAATAAAAGAAAATATCGCCTATTTAAAATTTTTAGATGAAACTCTAAAACAAAGCGCCAAAAATGGACTTGATATTTTTGAGATTTTAGAAAAACCTATTCCAAAAGAGTTTGAAAGTTTCACTATGTTCAAAGAAGAATTTGAAAGAAGTGTTATAAATCTTTATCCCACTTATGAGAAAGATTTGAAATAACTATTTTTTCAAATCTTCCATAAATTTAAGAAGTAGTCTAATAGCAACTCCCGTTGCACCATAAGAGTAATATCCCCAAGTTTCTTGTCTATACGATGGACCTGCAATATCAAAATGAAGCCATTTTTTCTTGTTCTTTTCTTCTATAAATTTACTTAAAAACAAAGATGCTGTTATTGCTGCACCATTTTTATTTGAATTTGAGTTTTTAAAATCAGCAATTTGACTCTCTAATAACTTCTCCAAATAGTCATTAAAAGGTAAAAATCCCACTAAGTCTCCTGATTTTTTTGAAGCTTTTAAAATCTTCTTTTTTAACTTTTCACTATATCCCATAACAGCAGTTGTATATCCTCCAAAAGCAGTTATACTAGCTCCTGTTAAAGTTGCTAAATCAAAAATATAATCAATATTTTCTACATTTTTTTGAGCATAAGTTAAACAATCAGCCAAAACCAAACGACCTTCTGCATCTGTATTTGTAACTTCAATAGTTTTTCCATTCATCGCTTTTAATACATCATCAGGTTTATACGCATTTCCACCTATCATATTTTCAACAGCTCCAATTATCCCATGAACTTCAAAAGGTAAATCCAAAATACTAACAGCTTGGATTAAACCCAAAATTGTAGCTGCACCTGCTTTATCGCATTTCATAGAAACCATAGAACCATCTCGTTTTAGGCTATTACCTCCTGTATCATAAGTTACTCCTTTTCCTACAAAAACAATTTTTGCTTTTGCTTTTGCATTTTTATAAATTAAATGAATTAATTTACTTTCATGAATTGATGCTTTTCCAACATTGTACATAGCATTCATACTATTTTGTTTTAGATAATCTTCACTAAAAATTTTACATTCTATATTTTGATTTTGAGCAAGTTTCAAAGCATCATTTGCCATAATCAAAGGATAATAATCCTGTGGGGTTGTATTTACAATATCTTTAGTAAAGTCTATACTTTTACAAATATTCATAGTTTTAAATAACTCTTTCTCAAAGTAATTTTTATCTTTTTCTGATTTTTCTATTGAGATAAAAATATCAAAATTCTCTTTTTTGGGTTTTTCTGATTTATATTTATTAAACTCATAATTACCAAAATATAAACCCTCAACAATATTTGAAATATCCAACTCTTTATTATTTTGGACAATATCAATCTTTATAGAATTAATTTTACTTTTTTTTACAAACTCCATAACTTTGAAAAATACTGTTTTGATATTTTCACTTTTTAATTTCAAGCAAGAAACATAAAGTTTATTGTTCAAGCTATTAAAATAAACATTGAAAGATTTTTTAGTAAAAAAAATATTATCCAAAATCTCTTTTTCATCCTTATCTAAATGTTCTATTGTTTTTAAAACAAGAACTTCAATAGAAGATTCTAATTGCTTATTTTTTTTATTTGACAGCTTAATATTCATAGTTTTAAAACCTAATTTTTATTTGATTTTAACATACTATAACTTAACAACTTTCCCTCATAATTATCATTAAAAAGTGCTATTTTGTGGCTACATAACTTAAGTATAATTCCAAACTTTTAACGCTAATGGAGAATAAAAATTTTATGAAAAAAGTAGTAATAATAGGCGGTGGATATGCAGGTATTTATGCACTTAGAGAATTGACAAAAAACAAAAATATTAAAATAACTTTGATTGATAAACAAACCTTTCATAATTTACAGCCTGAAGTTTACGATTTAATTGCAAATAAATCTAACTTTGCAGATGTAACTATTGATTTAACAACTTTATGCTTAGGCTTTAATCACAATTATTTAGAATTCAAAAACCTAAAAGTTAACAATATTGATAAAGTTAACCAGAAAATATATACAGAAGAATTAGAGACAGTTGAATATGATTATTTAATAGTAGCAGCTGGAGCAAGAACATTTTTCCCACCAAGTATTGATGGACTCAATATCGCTCATGATTTGAAAAAACTTCAATGGGCAATGTATTTTAAACAATGTTTTGAAAATCAACTCTTTAAAAAAGTTCAAAATGAAGCTAAAAAATGCGATGGCACCCATATAGTTGTAGTAGGAGCTGGATTATCAGGAGTTGAAGTAGCAGCTGAAATGGCATATAACTCTAAAAAAATATTCCAAAGAGGAAATTTCTCTTGTGATAATTTAAAAATTTCTATTATTAGTAGTTCAGTTACTATTTTGCCAGGGTTAAGCCCAAAACTAATTAGTATGTCACACGCAAGATTGAAATCACTAGGAATAAATGTAATCACAAATACTAAACTTACAAAATGTGAAAATGACTTTGCATATTTATCAAATGGAACAAAAATCAACTACTCTTTTTTAATTTTCACAGGAGGAATTGAAGCTTCTAAGTTTGATGAAGAATCTAATATCCAAACAAATAGTAGAGGTCAAATTATTGTAAATGAATATTTACAAACAAAAGAGTATGAAAATATTTTTGCAATTGGAGATATAGCGCAAATTCAAAATAATAAAGCAGAAATAATGCCTCCTAATGTAACCATTGCACGAATCACAGGGACAATAGCTGGAAAAAATATTTTAAATATGATAAATAATAAAAAGCTATTAAAATGTGACCCAAAACTTGAAGGTATTTTGATAGCATTAGGAGGTAAATATGCTGTTGGAGACTTATATGGTATTTTACAAGTGAAAGGAATTTTGGCATACATAATAAAAAAATATGTATTCTCTTCTTATCGAGAACCTTTACTAAAGTTAATTAAAATAGGTTATAGTAGATTAAAAAAGCAATAAAAAGACCAAAGGTCTTTTTATTTAGTATTAGTTTTTATTTAAAGAACATAAATCAGAAAATGCAATTTCAAGCCTTGCTATCATAGATTCTTGTCCAGCTCTTAAGAATTTTCTTGGGTCATAATAATTTTTATTTGGTTTATCATCTCCCTCTGGATTTCCAATTTGTCCTTGTAAGTAATCATGATATTTAGCTTCATAAGCTCTAATTCCATCCCATGTTGCCCATTGAGTATCTGTATCAATATTCATTTTAATAACACCATAAGTAATAGCTTCTCTAATCTCTTCAAGTAAAGAGCCAGAACCACCATGAAAAACAAAATCAACAGGTTGAGCTTTAGTTCCTAATTTATTTTGGATATATTTTTGAGAATTATCTAAAATTTTTGGACTTAACACAACATTCCCTGGTTTATAAACTCCATGAACATTTCCAAAAGATGCAGCTATTGTAAAATTCTCGCCAACTTCTTTTAATTTCTCATAAGCATAACAAACTTCTTCAGGTTGAGTGTATAAAAGTGCATTATCAACATCAGAGTTATCAACCCCATCTTCTTCACCACCAGTAATTCCAAGTTCAATTTCTAACATCATATCAAGTACATTCATCTTTTTGAAATACTCTACACAGATTTCAATATTTTCTTCCAAAGGTTCTTCACTTAAATCAAGCATATGAGAAGTAAATAGTGGTCTTCCTGTTTGCTCAAAATGTTTAGCTCCAGCATCTAATAATCCATCAATCCAAGGAAGAAGTTTTTTAGCGGCATGGTCTGTATGTAAAATTACAGGAATTCCATACGCCTTTGCCATAAGATGAACATGGTTAGCTCCACTAATTCCTCCAAGAATAGCGGCATCAGCACTTTTTAAACCTTTACCAGCATAAAACCCTGCTCCACCATTTGAAAATTGGATAATAACTGGTGAATTAACTTTTGCTGCTACTTCTAACACCGCATTTACAGAGTCCGTTCCTACAACATTAACTGCTGGAATAGCAAAGTTATTCTCTTTTGCATATGCAAAAAGCTTTTTTGCTTCACTTCCTGTTAAAACACCTGCATTTACAATATCTAAAATACCCAATTTAAACTCCTTACTTAATTACTATTTTTGCATCTTTTCTTAATTCATCTGTTAATTCTTTAACTTTTTTATTATAACTATTTCCTAGTAAAATTTGAGAAATATTATTTTCAACCTCATTAAATCCTAATGATTTAGCAGCAATTTTATCCTGTAAATAAATAATGTGGTAACCAAACTGTGTTTTAGTAGGAATTTTTGAATATGTTCCTTTAGTTAAAGCTTTTGCTGCAGCACTAAATTCAGGAACCATTTGGTCTGCTGGAAATTTACCTAAATATCCTGCATTTTGTTTTCCTGTTGGGTCAATTGATTTAGCTTTTGCTAATTCTTTGAATTTATCATCTTTTTTAGTAGCTTTATCTAATTGTTTAATAATATCAAAAGCCTCTTGCTCTGTTTTTACTAAAATATGACTAGCCTCTAAAGTTTCTGGCATTACAAATTTATCTTTATTTTTTTCATAAAAATCTTTTTTTTCTGCATCTGTAAATTTGATTTTATCAATTTGATTTTTTTGCCATACTTGGAAAGCTAAATCTTCTTTGATTTTTGTGATTGTTTCAACATATTGTGGATCTTTTTCAATTCCATCAGCAATTGCTTTTTTAGCTAATAATTTTCTATTAACAATTTGTTCTAATACTTGTTTTTTAGCAGTATCTGGTAACTTATCAAAATCAATTCTTGGGTCTTGTAAAGCCATTGATATATCTTGTTTTGTGATTTCATCACCGTCAATTGAAGCATAAAAATCGTTTGCACTTAATGCAGACACTAGGGCAATTGAAGCAACAAAACTTGACACTATTTTTTTCATATTATTCCTTAAATATATATTTTGCGTATTTTATCCATTCATAAATAATAAAGAGCTAAGAAAATTACTTTCTCACATATATTATTTTTTATCTCTATTTCATAGATAAAAGCACCGTTTTTATAACTCTTTTTTTAATTTTTAAACTAGACTAAAATCAAGATATAAATAAGACAATTTCTATCTTAATTAAAACTTAATTCACTTGACATGGGTCAACCATTAATGTCTTTTTTATAGTTACAATTCAGAGTTAAAGAATTTATTTCATAAGGAGAAAATATGTCGCTTTCAAGAAGAGACTTCCTAAAAAGTTCAGCAGCAGCAAGTGCAGCAGCAGCTGTTGGTATGACAGTACCAGCGAACCTACAAGCACAAGCAAATGCAGCCGAAGGTGGATGGAGATGGGACAAGGCAGCTTGTCGATTCTGTGGAACTGGTTGTGGGATTATGCTTGCTACTAAAGAGGGAAAAATCGTTGCAGTAAAAGGTGACCCAGCAGCACCTGTAAACAGAGGACTTAACTGTATTAAAGGTTATTTCAATGCAAAAATTATGTATGGTGCGGATAGATTAAAACAACCGTTATTAAGAGTAAATGCAAAAGGTGAGTTTGATAAAAAAGCTGATTTTGCACCTGTTTCTTGGCAAAGAGCATTTGATGAAATGGAAAAACATATCAGAAGTGCTTTAAAAGAAAAAGGACCTGAAGGTATTGGAATATTTGCATCAGGACAATATACAATTATGGAAGGTTATGCAGCTCAAAAAATGATGAAAGCTGGATTTAGATCAAATGCATTTGATCCAAATGCACGACATTGTATGGCATCTGCTGTTACAGGTTTCTATCAAACATTTGGAATAGATGAGCCATCAGGTTGTTATGATGATATCGAATTAACAGATACAGTTGTAACTTGGGGTTCAAATATGGCTGAAATGCACCCTATTTTATGGTCAAGGGTAACAGATAGAAAATTATCAAACCCAGACAAAGTTAAGGTTATAAATATCTCTACATATAGACATAGAACTTCTGATTTAGCTGATATTGAAATTATTTTCACTCCAAATACAGACTTAGCATTATGGAATTATATAGCAAGAGAAATTGTATATAACCATCCAGAATCAATTGATTGGGATTTCGTAAAAGAACATATCGTATTCGCAGCAAGTCCCGTAAATATTGGATATGGATTAAGAAGAAGTGATGAAAAGTCTATTAAAGATGGTAAATATACAGAATTAGAAATGCAAACTATCTCTAAAGAGATGGAAAAAATTGTATCAGAAACGGAAGCTCCAGCTCTTGCTCCTTATGGATATAAAGCAGGTGATAAATTAGTAAATAAAAATACAGGATTAGCTCACTGGGAAATCTCTTTTGAAGATTATAAAAAATCTTTAGA
>ERZ724518.174-NODE-174-length-24504-cov-28.229621_pt1 | contig 24504 bp, 19 predicted proteins | sample MGYA00376051_ERZ724518 | MGnify/ENA primary metagenome ERZ724518 (study PRJEB28724, sample SAMN07190885) | wastewater metagenome | isolation source: influent of sewage treatment plant in Hong Hong | place: Hong Kong | collected 2016-03-17 ... | reverse complement strand
CCCCCAAGCGCATCATCTTCACCCCGCTGCCCAAGACCTCCACCGGCAAGGTGCAAAAATTTATGCTGCGCCAGCAGTTGGAGTGACCCAGGTGGAGTCGTCATCCAATCAACGGGCCCAAGGGCCCGCTCTGCTTTTCGCGGCCTCTGGGGACGAGGCTCTGCCGAGAGCGGCCGGGGCAGGTAAAGGCTGCTGGCCAACAAAGCGTGCCTTTCGAGCCCATCCCGGCTTACCATGCCCTCCACGTCCCGCTGGCCTGAGGATGCCCGTGAGAAAATCGGATCGACTGTTCCAATTGACCAACCTGTTGCGGGCTCACCAGCCCCTGACCGCCCGCGAGCTGGCGACGCGTCTGTGTGTCTCTGAGCGCACCATCTACCGCTATATGGACGATCTCTCCCTGGCGGGTATCCCGGTTTACGGTGAAGCCGGGCTGGGTTATCGGCTGAGTGAAGGTTTCGAGATGGCGCCCTTGCAGTTGAGTGCTGCCGAACTGGAAGCCCTCATCACCGGGGTGAATCTGGTGGCAGTGCTGACCGGCAAGGGGATGGCCGACCCGGCGCGATCCCTGCTCGCCAAGATAGAGGCTGCCCTGCCAGCAAAGGACGTCCAGGCGACTCGCGACCCCGTGGTGCGGGTGCCGGACTATCGTACGGAGCATCCGGTATACGCTCGCTGGGACAGGTTGCACGACGCCATCACGGCCGGGCACTGGCTGGAAATAGGCTACCAGGATGCCAAGGCCAGCAGGACAGGGCGCCATCTCTATCCTCTGGGACTCTTTTACTGGGGTGGATGCTGGACACTTGGCGCCTGGTGCGCGCTGCGTCGAGCCTACCGGGATTTCAGGGTGGATCGCATCGATACCCTGGCGTTGTGCCGCCAGGGGGAAAGCGCTCCCCCCGGTGTGACCCTGGCCGATTACCTTGCCCTGCGACAGTCGGATGCATTCGCTGCTGAGGATGTTGACGGCAAGAAAGCCATTGGGGACTGACACAAGGCTGTCAGTAGCCCTTCGTTATGCTGGTTTCTCCAGACCATCCACAACGGAGAGAACTAGATGATCATCAATGGCGACATGCAGGGGACAGGGGGTGTCGAGTTTGCCACCTTCAGGCTCAGGAAAGGGGTGACGGAGGCAGATCTGCTCGCTCTGTCACGACGGGTCGAGTCCGAGTTTCTTGTCCAGCAATCCGAGCTCATCGTGCACTGCCTGCTGCGCGGCGCCGACGGCCTCTATGCCGACCTGGTGATGGCGCCCAGCCAGTCACTGGTCGAAGCCTATTGCCAGCAGTGGTTGCACAATGAGGTGGCAGGGGAGTATCTGACCCTGCTTGACCGCAACTCGGTGAACATGAGCTTCTGGACCCGCATCGGCTGAAAGAAACGCTGAGCCTGCCATCACCTGGCAGGGTGGCGACCATGAAACGGGCCCCTGAGGGCCCGTTTTGTCGAGATGAGTTCAACGATTACTTGGTGTGGCGCTCATAAAGGCGCTGGACCACATCTTTCAAACCCAGCCCTTCGTTTTGCAGCAGCACTGTGAGGTGGTAGAGCAGGTCTGCGGATTCGTTGATGAGCTCTTCCCTGTCTTTCGCCATGGCGGCCAGGGCCACTTCCACCCCCTCTTCACCCACCTTCTGGGCGATGCGCTTGGTGCCTTTGCCATAGAGGCTGGCGGTGTAGCTGGTGGCGGGATCTGCCCCTTTGCGTGATGCCAGGATCTGTTCGAGCTCGGCCAGGAAGCCGAGCGGCGGCACGGGGTGGCCGTCGAAGCAGGAGGGGTTGCCCAGATGGCAGGTGGGGCCGACCGGGTCGGCGGCAATGAGCAGGGAGTCCTGATCACAGTCGGTGGTGATGGCGACGAGCTTGAGCACATGGCCCGAGCTCTCGCCCTTGGTCCACAGGCGCTGCTTGCTGCGGCTGAAGAAGGTGACCTGGCCGGTGGTCTGGGTCTTTTCCAGCGCCTCGCGGGTCATGAAGCCCTGCATCAGCACTTCGCCGCTGAGGGAATGCTGGACGATGGCGGGGATCATGCCCTCACACTTGGCCCAGTCCAGGCGCTCGGCCAGCGGCAATGCATTGTCTACTGCTTGATTATTCACGGATGGCGACTCCTTCGTTTTTCAGCCAGCGTTTCAATTCGGGAATGGGAATGAGGCCCTTGTGGAACACGGAGGCGGCCAGCGCCCCGTCCACGTCGGCCAGGGTAAAGGCATCGCGAAAGTGCTCCATGGCCCCGGCGCCGCCGGAGGCGATGAGGGGCACCTTGCACACGGCGCGCACCAGCTTGAGCTGCTCAAGGTCGTACCCCTGACGCATGCCGTCCTGGTTCATCACGTTGAGCACTATCTCTCCCGCGCCCCGGCGCTGCACTTCCTGTACCCACTCCAGGGTGGTCCAGGTGGTGGTGCGGGTGCGGCTCTCGTCGCCGGTAAACTGTTTGACCTGATATTGACCGAGGGCGGCATCGAAGTAGGAGTCGATACCCACCACCACGCACTGCACGCCGAAGCGCTCGGCGAGCCGGGTGATCAGGGTGGGATCGGCCAGGGCGGGGGAGTTGATGGAGACCTTGTCGGCACCGAATTCCAGGATCTGGCGGGCATCCTCCACGCTTTTGATGCCGCCGGCGACGCAGAAGGGGATGTCGATGACTTCCGCCACCCGGCTTACCCAGCTCTTGTCCACTACCCGTTCGTCGCTCGAGGCGGTGATGTCATAGAAGACCAGCTCATCGGCGCCCTCGGCGGCGTAGCGGCGGGCGAGGTCGACAATGCCGCCCATCACCTCGTGGTTGCGAAACTGCACGCCCTTGACCACCACGCCATCTTTGACGTCGAGGCAGGGGATAATACGCTTTGACAACATGCTCATTGCTCCATGTAAAGCACAGTTAAAAAAACATCGTTCTGCCGGTGATGCAGGATCAGGCGGCGAACGGAAAAGCGGTTGGCATGCTTTCACTGCAGGATCCTGAGCGGGAAACGGCGCGCTCATCGGGCGGCGCGGCCCCGGGGGAACCAACACTATATGCATGACTTTATTCAGTGATTCAACCCTTTGTCTCCCTTCACCGGGCCCGGGGCAGCGAAGGGCCATCGGGGAGGGGGGGCACGGCCTCAGTTTGGGGCTCATCTGCTCCCTCACATTGGCGAAGGGTGAGCAGGGCACCGTCGAAGTCAAATGTCTTCAACTGCCTGGCCAGGGTTTCGCTGCGTGGCCCGAGCATGAGCCGCAAGGGGGCGGCATACTGCTCGAACAGCGGGATCACGGCGGTATCGCTTTGCACCAGCAATGCCTCCATCTGGTGGCGCAGCGCCCGTTGCCACTGGCTGCCAAGGGGGATGAGCTCCGCCGCGTGGGCGGGCACCTCCTCTCCCAACCGGTCGTGCAGGGCAGTCAAGGCCCCGTCAATGGCCGCCATCAAGGCGGTCGGCTCAGGGTCATCCCCCGCGAGTGTTTGCTCCAGCTGCAGGCATTGCTGCGCGAGATCCACCATCCCAAGGGTGCTCGCGACCCCGCGCAGGGTGTGAACCAGCCGGGTAGCGCTCGTTTTATCCCCCGTTTGCAGGTGGTGGCCGAGCAGGGTCATGTCCTGGCCGTGCTCGCTGGCGAAGTAGCGCAGCAAGGCGATGTATTTGTCCTGATTGCCCTGCAGTGCCGTCAGCCCTTGCTGCAGGTCCAGCCCGTGGAAGCCCGGCAGGTGGGCGAGGGGGCCTGCCTGCATGTCGTGGGACAGCGCCTGATGCTCGGGCTCCACCATCCCGTTGCTCGGCAGCCAGCGCTGCAGCGCCTCAAACAACTTGGCAGGGGTGACGGGTTTGGTGATGAAATCGTTCATGCCGGCAGATTCACATGCCTTTCGGTCTTCCTCAAAGGCACTCGCCGTCAGGGCGAGGATAGGAAGCAGCTCCCGGCCGGGCAGGGTGCGGATGGCGCGCGTGGCATCGTAACCATCCATCACCGGCATCTGTATGTCCATCAGGATGAGATCGAAGGCGTGCTGGCGGACGCGCTCCAGCGCCTCCTGGCCATTGACGGCGGTCTCGATGACGAGGCCGCTGTTGCAAAGCAGCTCCAGCACCACTTCGCGGTTGATGGCGTTGTCTTCCACCAGCAGTACCCGGGCGTGGTGAGGGAAGTAGGTCTGCGTCACGCTCTGCACGAGCGGGCTCGGCTGCGGCACTTCCCCCTGACCTGCCGAGAGCGCGGCGGTAAACCAGAAACAGCTCCCCTGGCCAAGGGTGCTGCTGACGCCAGCTTCTCCCCCCATCAGGGCGGCGAGCCGGCTGGTGATGGCGAGCCCGAGGCCGGTGCCGCCGTATTTGCGGGTGGTGGAGACATCGGCCTGCTCGAACGCCTGGAACAGGTTCTCGCGCTGCTCCGGACTGATACCGATACCGGTGTCCTCCACCTCGAAGCGCAGCAGGTAACCGCTGGCGAGTGGGCGCGCCACCCGCACCCGCAGGGTGACCGCCCCCTGTTCGGTGAACTTGATGGCATTGGCTGCATAGTTGAGCAGTGCCTGGTGCAGGCGGGTAATGTCGCCATGGACCCAGGTGGGCGAGTCTCCCATATCGACCATGATGGTGAGCCCCTTGGCGCGGGCCTGCTCGCTCACCAGGGCACTGACGTTGTCCAGCATGGCGGTGAGGGAGAAGTCGCCCTGCTCGAGCGCCATCTTTCCCGCATCGATCTTGGAGAGATCCAGGATGTCATTGATGATGGTGAGCAGGTGCTGGGCGGCGTGATCGATCTTCTCCAGCCGCTCATGCTGGGTGCTGTCCGGGGTGTCGCGTTTGAGCAGGTAGGTCAGCCCCAGGATGGCGTTCATGGGGGTGCGGATCTCGTGACTCATGTTGGCCAGGAAGGCGCTCTTGGCGCGGTTGGCGCTCTCGGCTCTCTGATGGGCCTGGGCCAGTTGCAGGGTGCGCTCATCGACCATCTCCTCCAGGTGGTAGCGATACTGATCAAGCTCCTCGCCAAGCTGTTTCTTCTCGGTGATGTCGGCTTGTACCGCCACATAGTGGGTCACGATCCCGCTCTCCTGGCGGATGGGGGAGACAGTGGCCAGCACCTGATAGTGGGAGCCGTCTTTGCGCCGGTTGATGAACTCTCCATGCCAGCGTTGACCCTGATTAATCGCATCCCGCAGGGCGATATAGGTCGCCCTGGGGGTGAGGCCGGAGCGCAGCAGGGCGGGGGTCTGGCCGATGACCTCGTCCTGCCGGTAGCCACTGATGGCCAGAAAGGCCGCGTTGACATACTCGATGCGTGCCTGGGTATCCGTGATGAAGACACCATCCGGGCTCTGCTCCAAGGCCAGGGAGAGTTGGCGCAACTGCTGCTCGGCCTGCTTGCGCTCGGTGATGTCAAGATGGATGCCGAGCAGGCGCAGCGGACGCTGGCGGGCATCCCGATAGACGCTGCCCTTGCTCACCAGCCAGCGCATGTCACCGTCTGGCAGCGGGATCCGGAATTCTATCTCGAAGGGCTTGTCGCTGGCCGACAGCTCGGCCAGCAAGGGGGCGACACGGGGCCTGTCGTCCGGGTGCAGGCAAGCCTGCCAGGCGTGAAATGTCCCGAGTTGCTCGGCGGTGCGGCCATAGAGGCGGGCGCATTCCGGGGAGAAAAAGAGGTGATCATTGACCATGTCCCACTCCCAGATCCCGACGTGAGCCCCCTCCTGAGCCATCAGCAACCGTTGCTCGCTCTCGCGCAGGGCGCTGCTGATGGACTCGGCTCGGACCCTGGCACTGATGGCATCGTCCATCAGGTTCAGTGCCGCCAGGCGGGCGCGGCGCTGGGTATCGAGGGCTGTCTGCTGATTGTGCAGCAACTGCTGCTCGGTCAGCTTGCGCTCCGTGATGTCCTGCACAGTGCCATACAGCTCGACGACATGGCCGTCACCGTCCCGCAAGGCCGCGCCACGGGCGATGACCCAGACGGCGTTCCCCTGCTCGTTGATGACGCCGGCATCACATTCATAGGGCAACCCATCGCGCAGGCAGCGTTCGACGGACTGGGAGATGGTGTGCCAGCCCTCCTGGGTGAAGTATTTTTTCACCTCGGGATAGACGGCAGGGGGCAGGGCGGGGTCACGCCCATAGATGCGATAGATCTCCGGCGACCAGAAATGGTTGTCGTCGTTGATGCGCCAACGCCAGTTGCCAATCTTGGCCAGTCGCTGGGATTCCCGCAGGATCCCCTCGTTGCGACGCAGGGCCTCCTCGGTCTCCTTGTTCTGTTGATTGTCCTCGATGATGGAAATGAAGTAATCGGGCTCTCCCTCGAGATCCCTGACCAGGGCTACCGTCAGGGTTGTCCAGATGACGTCACCCCCCTTGTGCAGATAGCGCTTTTCCAGGGTGTAATGGGGCAACTCGCCTACCAGCATCCGGGCCACATAGTGCTGGTCAATCAAGAGATCGTCCGGGTGGGTGATCTGCTGGAAGCTCATGCCCATGAGCTCATCGGCGTGGTAGCCCAGTATGTCGCACAAGCGCTTATTGACCCGCAGCCAGCCCCCATCGGGAGAGACCAGGGCGATACCGACCGCCGCCTGCTCGAAGGTAGCCTGGAAGCGATTTTCGCTCTGTTGCAGGCGAGATTGGGTGCTAATCAGCTCCTGCCAGCGCTGGATCTCCCGGGCGCGGGAGTTGTGGATGGCGGCGCTGAGCAGGCTGACGAGGACGCCGTTGGCGATCAGGATCCCCCACTGTACGAGATCCTGACCGGTTGCCACGGTCAGCTCATAGACCGGGGGCAGCAGGAAATAGGCGGTGGCCAGGGCACTGATCAGGGTACAGAGCAGGCCCGGCAGCAAGCCCCCCAGCAGGGCGCAGATGATGATGGGTAGCATGAAGAGCACCAGCAGCGGCCGCTCGCCAAAGGCGATGGGTAGCTGGACCCGGATCTGCAACATCAGGATGGGCAGTAGCAGGGCCAGCAGGCAGACGCCCCAGCGCTGGGTGGAGGGGCGGACGAGCCATAGTTGCGGTCGGTTCATCATGGATGCTCCTCCGGCGGCATGGGAGCCTGGGGGTAGGGCGGTGCCAGCCCGAGCTGGCGCGAGAGTGTGTTGATCTGGTGCTTTAGGGTCAGCATGGCGAGTTCCCTGTCCACCATCACCTTGTTGAAACGCTCGAGCTCCTCGTTTTGCTGGCGCAGCTCCATGGCTTGATGTGTCAAGGCCTGCTCGACCTGTTCCCGCTCGGTGACATCGAGCAAGAGCCCGAGCAGGGCGGGTTGGCCGCGATAGTCGACACGCCGCCCGTACAGCTCCACCTCCAGGGTCTGACTGCCGTGGTGCAAGGCGCTGAAGCGGGTATGGATGTCGCCGCCCTCCTGCTCGCAGTGCAGCACCAGCTCGGCCACCCGGTCGCTGTCCTCTGGGCTTGCCAGGGCTTGCAGGGTGCCGACGCCGAGCAGCGCGCCGGGCGAGTCATAGCCAAACAGGTGGGCAAAACAGGGGTTGATGTAGCAGAGTTTGCCCTGCTGGATGATGTAGATGCCGGCGAGCGATTGCTCGACCAGGGCGCGAAACAGCCCCTCCCGCTCCCGCAGGTCTGCCTCGGCACGCTTGAAGCCCGTGATGTCGCGGGAGATGCCGAAGATGCCGATCACCTGACCGTCGTTGTCTTGCAGCGGCCCCTTGGTGGCAAGGAACACCCGATCGCCACCGGGCAGGGTCAGGTACTCCTCCTCGGTTTGTACCCGGTTGTTCTCGATCACCCGATGGCCTGCCTCCATCAGCATCTTGGCCTGCTCGGGCGGGAAGATGGCCATGTCATCCTGGCCCAGCATCTCGGCGGCCGGTTTGCCCACGAACTGGCTGGCGGCGCGATTGAACAGTATGTATCTGCCCTCCTTGTCCTTGGCAAAGATGGCATCTTCCGAGCTGTCGGCGATGGCGGAGAGCAGCTGCAATGCCTGCAGCCGTTGCGTCTGGGAATGGCGGATCTGTTCGGCCATCAGCAGTCGGGTGTGCTGGCGCAGCAAGATGATGCCGGCGTTGGTGACGAAGAGCACCAGCAAGGTGATGAGACCGATCCAGATGCTCTCTTTGAAACGGGCCTGGTTGAGCTCGGCCTTGTCTATCTTGGTCAGCAGGAACCAATCCGTGCCCGCGACCGGATAGACGACGCCAAAGGCCGCTATGCCTCGATAATCCATACCGGAAAGCACCCCGGGTTTTCGTTGTCCGGTCTCAAGGCGCAGATACTGGGCCGCCAGCAGGGTGCTGTGATGGAGCGGAAGCTGCAGGCGCAGGGCCGAGTCGGGGCGATAGCGCAGGTCACTCAGATACTGCACCTGGTCTGCGTGCTGGCGAAACAGCGTGGCTTCGCCACTGCTGTCGGGGATGGGCCAGGGGTTGAGGATCTGGTTTACCCAGTGGCTGCCGCTTATCTGCAGCACTATGATGGGCGCCGGCCCCGCCGCCGTGGCCAGGGGCGTCAGGAAGTCGAACCTGGTTTGGCCCTGTTCATCCAGATAAGGCCCGACCCTGAGCACCTTGCCTGCTGTCGCCCGGGTCAGGGCATCGCGCAACGTGGCATTCATGATGCTCGCCCCCGGAGTCTGCCACAGGGCCTGGCCGGTCCGGTCGAAGAGGGCCGCGCCATCGAATCCCCGCACCGAGATGAACTCGATCAGCCGCTGGGTCTGTTCATCGGACGGCCTGCCCCTCTGCCCGGAGAGAGAGAGGGCTCCATAACTCGGGTTGTCGAGGATCTGACGAAGATCCTGTTCCCGGTTGCCCAGCCACTCGGTGATGCGCCTGCTCTTGAGATCGGCGATGGTTTCAAGTCGGGCGACCTCCTTGTCCCGGGTCAACCCGATGTTTTGGGCGATGGCCATTATAGCCAGGGCCAGAATGAGGCCGTTGAGCAATACGATGGGCAGCCACTGGCGCCCGGAGAGCCGGGGACTGGCCGTGGACTGACTGATGCGGCGGCGCAGCATGGCATAGAGCATGAGCGCGGTGATGAGGATAAAGAGCCAGCCCTTGATGGTGCTGGCCAGGGCGAATTGGGCCGGGGTGCTGAAGAGCCACTCCACCGCCTTGTCCGACAGTAGGATCCACAGACTTGCCACGGCGGCATAGGTGAGTACCACGTTGAGCACGTGGGCTCGGGTCAGGGGAGACTGCTCAGTCATGGGGTGCCTCGGCGCCATCCTGATAACGCTCGGCGATGATGACGAACTGCTCGAAGTGGCTGTCAAAGGCCGCCACCACGTCAGGGTCAAAATGCTGACCGCTGCCGGAGAGGATCAGGGCGCGGGCCTCCTCATAGGACATGGCCGGTTTGTAGACCCGGACGTTGATAAGGGCGTCAAACACATCTGCCAGCGCCATCAGCCTGGCCGAGAGAGGGATGGCATCGCCCTGCAGGCCGTCCGGGTAGCCGCTGCCGTCCCATTTCTCGTGGTGCCAGTGGGCTATCTCCTTGGCCAGGGTGAGGAAGGCCAATGGTTGCTCTATATCCTGCTCGGCCTCCTCGATGGCATCGCTGCCGAGTTTGGCGTGGGTACGCATGGTCTGCCACTCCTCGGGGGTCAGCTTGCCCGGTTTGAGCAAGATATGGTCGGGAATGCCGACCTTGCCGATGTCGTGCAGGGGGGCCGAGCGACTCAGCAGATCTATGTAACGAGGCGTCAGGGTGTCGCTAAAGCGGGGGTGGCTGGCCAGGGCGCTCGCCAGCAACCTTACGTAGGCCTGGGTACGCAGGATGTGATTGCCGGTTTCGGGATCGCGGATCTCCGCCAGATGGGCCAGCGCCCGAATGGAGACCTGCTGGATCAGATCGTTCTCCGTCATCCGGCGGGCCACCTCGGCCTCCAGGGCCGCATTCTGATCTTGCAGACCATCCCGGGCCTGCTTGGCCTCCAGCTGGGTGCGCACCCGCGCTTGGACGATGGCGGGTTTGATGGGTTTGGTGATGTAGTCGGCGGCGCCGAGCGACAGGCCGTACTCTTCGCTCTGGAGATCGGCGAGGGCGGTGAGCAGCACCACAGGAATGCGGCGGGTGTCGGGGTTGATGCGCAGATGCTTGAGCACCTCGTAGCCGTCCATGCCGGGCATCATCACATCCAGCAGGATGAGATCCGGCCTCGTCTTGCCGCTCGCAATACGCAGGCACTTCTCCCCGCTCTGGGCGGCGAGCACCCGATAACTGGGGGAGAGCAACTCGGTCAGCACCATCAGGTTCTCGGGAGAGTCATCGACGATGAGGATGGTGGCACAGTGAGATGTGAACATAAGCCTTCCGTGACGTTATCTCGATGAGACCGAGTATAGAGTCAATTGCTTCCAGATTATAAGGACTTGCCGCTGGCTCCCGGCAGAAGAGGTGCCTGTTCCGGCGCTGATGGCCGGACAGGCTCCCCTGGATCACCCGGTGACACGGTGATCACTCATTCCAGCAGGTGATGGCCTCACTCACCGAAAATTTGCCCTCGAGGAGCGCGCGGCCAAGGATGACCCCCTTGACGCCGGTGTCCTTGAGCGCCTCGATGTCCGCCAGGCCGCCGATGCCGCCGGAGGCCTGAAATGCCACGCTCGGATAGCGGGCGCAGAGATCCCGGTAGAGCTCGACGTTGCTGCCCGAGAGCGTCCCGTCCCGGCTGATGTCGGTGCAGAGCACGTGCCTGAGCCCGGCGGGGAGGAAGCGCTCGATCAGCGCCTCGATAGTCACACCGCTGTTCTCCTGCCAGCCGGCCACCGCGATCTGGCGATTTCCCTGGGCATCGATATTGACGTCCAGGGCCAGCACGATGCGTTCGGGGCCATATTTTTCCATCCAGCTCGCCACCAGTTCCGGGGACTTGACCGCGGTGGAGCCGACCACCACCCGATTGGCACCAGCGGCAAGAAGGTCCGCCACGTCCTGCTCGCTGCGCACGCCGCCACCCACCTGCACCGGCGCCCTGGTGGTCGCCAGCAGCGCAGTGATGAGGGCAAGCTGGCGCGCTTTTGCATCCTTGGCGCCGTCCAGATCCACCAGGTGCAGTTGCTCCGCCCCCTGGGCGACATAGTCGTCGAAGCGGGCCTGGGGGCTGCTGCTGTATGCGGTTTTCTGGCCGTAGTCCCCCTGATAGAGTCGGACTACCTGGCCATTGATGAGGTCAATTGCGGGAATGATCATCCTTGTTACAGCTCCAGAAAGTTTTGCAGTAAACGGGCACCGGCACTACCTGAGCGCTCCGGGTGGAATTGGGCGCCGAAGAAGTTGTCACGGCCGACGATGGCGGTGAAGGGTTGGCCATAGTCGCAGGTGGCCAGCGTTGCCTCCGTCACTTCCAGGGCGTAGGAGTGGACGAAGTAGAAGTAGCTGCCGCTTCGGATCCCTTTCAGCAACGGGTGGGTCTCGTCGTGCTCTATCTGGTTCCAGCCCATGTGGGGCAGGCGCAGATTGCCCACCTCCATCAGCCGGATCCTGCCTGGCACTATGCCGAGACCCTCGATCAAGCCCTCATCCGATCCGTCACTGCCGCTCATGGTCTCCTCGGAGGCCTGTGCCAGCATCTGCATGCCGAGACAAAAGCCCAGCAGGGGCTGCTTGGCGGCGCGAATAAGGGGCACCAGTCCCCGTTCGTTGAGGTTTTTCATGGCGGCCACCGCAGTGCCCACCCCGGGCAGGATCAGCTTGTCTGCCTGCTCGATGTCGGCGGCCTGGCAGGAGACCTGCGGTTGCACGCCGAGACGTTCGAACGCCATCCGCACCGAGGCCAAATTGGCACAGCCCGTATCGATGATGACGAGGTTTTGCTTACTCAAACCCATCACAGCACCCCCTTGCTGGAGGGGAGTTCGCTCCCTTCCACCCGGATGGCCTGGCGCAGGGCGCGGCCAAAGCCCTTGAACAGCGCCTCCACCTGGTGGTGGGTGTTGCCGCTCCCCACCTTCATCTGCAGGGTGATGGCCATGGCGTCCGAGAGCGACCGGAAGAAGTGGGGCACCATCTCGGTGGCCATCTCCCCCACGCTGTCGCGGCCAAAGCCGCTCGGGCAGTCGAACACGAAGTAGGGGCGGCCGCTCAAGTCCAGCGCCGTGGCCACGTCCAGCTCGGTGAGGGAGGGGGTATCGGTGGTATGGCGCGGGCGGCCATCGATCACAGCCTGCACCTCGTCCATCGCCAGCACGAAACCGAAGCGACCTATGCCGCGCTTGTTACCAAGGGCCTGGCGCAGGGCCTGACCCAGGGCCAGTCCCACATCTTCCACCGTGTGGTGATCGTCGATGTGCAGATCGCCGCTGACCTTCAGCTTGAGGCGGAACCCGGCGTGGGTGGCTATCTGATCCAGCATGTGATCGAAGAAGCCGATGCCGGTGGCAATCTGGTTGCCGCCGCTCTTGTCCAAGTCCACCGCCACCTGGATGCGGGTCTCCTTGGTGTAGCGCTCCACCTCGGCCACCCGCCCCTTGGAGAGCAGCTGATCACGGATGGCGAGCCAATCGTGATCCTGCGGGTGGTAGCGGATGCCGCGGATGCCCATGTTCTCGGCAAGCTGCAGATCGGTCTGTCTGTCGCCAATGACGAAGGAGTTGGCAAAGTCGATGCGACCGGACGCGAGGTACTCCTTCACCAGTCCGAGGTGGGGCTTGCGGCAGCTGCAACCGTCGGTGGGGAAGTGCGGGCAGATCAGCACCTGTTCCCAGTTCACCCCTTGCGATTCAAACAGGTGCATCATCAGGTCATGGGGTGGCTGGAAGTTCTCCAGCGGCAGGCTGGCGGTGCCCAGCCCATCCTGATTGGTCACCATCACCAGCACGTACCCGGCGGCCTGCAACTCGCGCAGAACCGGGATCACCATGGGTTCGAAGCGCAGCTTGGCGAGGCTGTCCACCTGCTTGTCGGTCACCGGCTCTTCTATCAGAGTGCCGTCACGGTCGATAAACAAAAACGGGGTCTTCATCTGGCTACTTCCTTATATGCTGGCGGCAGTCTGGTTGCTGGCTGAGGGGGTGTTGAGTGACAGATCTCGCAGCACTTTGATCACGGCATCCATCTCCCCCTGATAGCCGATGGTGATGCGGATGCTGTTGTCCAGGCCCGGCTTGGTGGAGAAGTCCCGCAGTATGATGCCGGCGGCCTTCATGGCGGCAAAGACGCTGGCACCGTCATTGAAACGCACCAGCACGAAGTTGCCCTTGTCCTCGAACACCTCTTTCACGCAGGCAAGCCGGATCAGCTCGGCCTTGATGAGGGCCTTCTGCTTGTTGAGCTCCTGCACCCGCTCCTGCATCAGCGATAGCCCCATGGGGGAGAGTGCCTGGGCTGCAATCTGGGCGATGGGCTCGGGGATGGGGTAGGGGGCGATCACCTTGGCCAGCATGGCGATGACCTCCGGATCCCCCAGGGTGAAGCCGCAGCGGATCCCCGCCAGGGCAAAGGCCTTGGAGAGGGTGCGGGTCACCACCAGATTGGGGTATTGGGCCAGCAGATCCACCACTGAGCTTTCCGGGCAGAACTCGATGTAGGCTTCGTCCACCACCACGATGGCGCGTTCCCGGGCCTTCTCCAGCAGGGCGATAAGCCCCTTGCGGCCCACCAGATCCCCGGTGGGGTTGTTGGGGGAGCAGAGGAACACCAGCTTCACGTCAGAGAGGCGATCGGCGATGGCGGGCCAGTCCGGCTGACGGCTGGCGGTCAATGGCTGCTCGACAATCCCCACGCCACAGGTCTCGGCGCTGATGGCGTACATGCCGTAGGTGGGGGGGCAGATGAGGATCTGATCTTCCCCTGCCTCGCAGAAGGTGCGGATCAAGAGCTCGATGGCCTCGTCGGCACCGCGGCTTACCAGCACCTGATCCGGATTGACCCCGGCGTAGGCGGCATAGCCATTCACCACCTCGGCCGGCTGGCACTCGGGATAGCGGTTGAGGCGGCTCCCCTCGACGGTGAAGGGATAGGCCAGGGGGGCCTCGTTGGCATTGAGCCAGACGTGGCCCTGGCCGCCGATGCGGCGAGCGGACTGGTAGGGAGTGAGAGCCCGCACAACGCGACGGGCCAGATTGACGATGCTCATGACAAATCCTTCTGCTGTGCTGTTTGTTGGGGCTCGGCGGCCAGGGCGTTCAACCTGAGGGTGACGGCATGCTTGTGGGCATCGAGCCCCTCGGCCTGGGCGATGCGCTGGACGATGGGGCCAAGGCCGCGAATGCCGTCTGCAGTGAGCTCTTGAACCGTGTAGCGGCGCTGATAGTCGGCAAGCCCCAAGCTCGAGCAGGTGCGGGCATAGCCGTAGGTGGGCAGGGTGTGGTTGGTGCCGCTGGCGTAATCACCGACCGACTCCGGTGTCCATGCCCCGAGGAAGATGGAGCCCGCGTTCTCGAGCTTGTCCAGCAGATCCCGGGGGGCCCGGGTCTGCACGATGAGGTGTTCCGGTGCATAGGCGTTGGAGATGGCGCAGGCCTCCTCCAGGTTGTCGCAGAGGATCACCAGGCTTGCCTTCAGGGCTTGCTCGGCGATGTCGCGGCGGCTGAGGTCGGCGAGTTGCGCCTGGATCTCGCTGCCGATGGCATCGGCCAGGGAAGCGGAGGTGGTGACCAGCACCACCTGGCTGTCGGGGCCGTGCTCGGCCTGGGAGAGCAGATCCGATGCCACGAAGGCCGGGTTGGCGCTCTCGTCTGCGATCACCAGCACCTCGGAGGGGCCGGCTGGCATGTCGATGGCGGCGCCCCGCCAGTCACGGGAAACCTGGCCCTTGGCTTCGGTCACATAGGCGTTGCCCGGGCCGAAGATCTTGTCCACCTTGGGGATGGTTTGCGTGCCATAGGCCATGGCCGCGATGGCCTGGGCGCCGCCGATGGCGAACACCTGACGGACGCCACAGGCGCGGGCGGCAAACAGGATCTCGTCGCTCGCCGGAGACGGGGTACAGAGCACCACCTCACGGCAACCGGCCAGGCTTGCCGGAATGGCCAGCATCATCACGGTGGAGGGGAGCGGCGCGCTGCCTCCCGGGACATAGAGGCCGACCCGGCTGATGGGTTGGGTGCGCAGCTCGCACAGTACCCCGGGCTGGGTTTCGACTCGGACGACGGGCTGTACCTGGGCGGCGTGGAAGGTACGGATATTGGCGATGGCGGCCTCGATGGCACCCTTGATGTCATCACCGAGTCGAGCGCAGGCGGCATCCACTTCCGCGTCGCTCACCCGAAGCTGTTCGCGGGGCGCGCGTTCGAAACGCTGGCTCAGCTCGCGCAGGGCCTCATCGCCCCGGCTACGTACCGCGGCAATGATGTCTCGCACCACGGTACCGATGTCGGCTTCGTCGCCAAGGGCGGGCCGGGTCAGGACCTCGGCTTGCCGGGCGGGGGAGAGGGTCTTCCAGATCAGGGTCTGCATGATGTGTCTTCCTTATTCCATCATCTCGGCTTATTCCATCATCTTTTCAATGGGCAGCACCAGGATGGAGCTGGCACCCAGGGCCTTGAGCTGTTCCATGGTCTCCCAGAACAGGGTTTCGCTGGAGACGACGTGCAGGGCCACCTGGTTGGTGTCACCGGCGAGCTGCATGATGGTGGGACGCTCCGCCCCCGGCAGCAGATCGGTGATGGCATCGAGCTTGTCTTTGGGGGCGTGCAGCATGATGTATTTGCTTTCGCGCGCCTGCTGCATCCCCTGGATGCGGGGCAGCAGCTTGTCGATGAGTTTCTGCTTGGCATCGTTCAGGGGGTTGGGAGCCTGCACCAGGACGGCCTTGGAGCGGTAGATCACCTCGACCTCTTTCAGGCCGTTGGCTTCCAGGGTCGCGCCGGTGGAGACCAGATCGCAGATGGCATCGGCCAGACCCGCGCGGGGGGCCACTTCCACCGAGCCACCCAGCATCACGCTCTTGAAGCCCAGGCCCTTCTCGTCGAAGAAGCGCTTGAGCAGACCGGGGTAGGAGGTGGCGATGCGCTTGTCGGCCAGGCTCTCGGGTCCTGTGTAGTTGACATCGTCCGGCACCGCCAGAGAGAGGCGGCAGCCGCCGAAGTCGAGCTGCTTGAGGGTCTTCACCGCAAAGGGCTGCCCCTGGGCTGCGCGAATGAGCTGCACCTCTTCGAGAACGTTCTCGCCGATGATGCCAAGATCGACCACCCCTTCCATCACCAGACCCGGGATGTCGTCATCACGCACTCGCAGAATGTCGATGGGCATGTTCTCGACATGGGCGATGAGGCGCTGTTCCCGCAGGTTGATCTTGAGGCCGCAGCTCTTGAAGAGGGCCTGGGAATCCTGGCTCAGACGACCGGATTTTTGCATGGCGATGCGCAGACGTTGTGTTTCCATTGCTCGATTTCCTTTTAGTCAAAAACGAAAAAACCCTCGGAAGTATGTGCTTCCGAGGGTTTATGAATCTTGCGGTCCTTTTGGAAGTCACCAGTTAAGTGTCTTCCAGCAGTCAACCTCCTGAAAGACTAGTCGGGATGATGATGGTGATGATGAGTCTTCAGCAGGGTGAACTTCATGTAATCAATCCTTTACAAATAAGATGTCGTAGTTGACGCCTGATTTAAACTACCTGCCTTGACGGAAAATGCAACCTGAAATTGTGTTTTGCCCGATTAAAGTGGGGAAAACGGTTTTCTGGTCGATAACTAATCAAGATAACCTGAGGAGTGATCACCATGCCCAGCCAGGATCTGTTATTTCCCATCTTGCCGCGCGCACCGTCGACTCCGAGCCCGGACGACATCAAGCGGGAGGTGACCCAAATCAGCCAGAAACATCAGTTGCGCAAGATTGGTACCGACAACGGCGGCGGCGCCCAACACCACCAACAGGATCATCCCCCGGCCAAGCGTGATCAGCCAAAGGTGCAGGATGATGATCACAAGCCGGATCCGGACCATCAGATCGATCTCTTCGTCTGAACGCATTATCAGTCCCGCTTTCGTCGCGCTTTTGGCATAATGGCCGCTTTTGCGCGGGACGCTCCTTTGACCATCCAGACCCTGTTCAAGCCAGATGGCCCTCTGGCCAGCCACATCGACGGCTTCAAGGCCCGTGCGCCGCAACTGGATATGGCCGAAGCGGTGGCGCGCGCCATCAAGAGTGGCGGTCGCCTGCTGGTAGAGGCGGGCACCGGCACCGGCAAGACTTACGCCTACCTGGTGCCGGCGTTGGAATCCGGCAAGCGGGTGGTGATAAGCACCGGCTCCAAGAACCTGCAGGAGCAGCTCTTCTACCGGGATCTCCCCACCATCACGGGGGCACTCTCCTACACCCCGCCAGTGGCCCTGCTCAAGGGGCGCAGCAACTATCTCTGCATCGAGCGGATGAACCGGCTCTTGAGCGAATCCCACCTCCAAAAGCCCGAGATTCTCAGCGATCTGGTCAAGGTGAAGTCCTGGTCCACGGCCACCGACAACGGCGATGTGGGTGACATTCCGGGGCTGCAGGAGAACGCCGAGATCCTCGCCCACGTCACCAGCACCAATGACAACTGCCTCGGTCGCGACTGCCCCTATTATGACGACTGCCATCTGGTGGTGGCCCGCCGTCGTGCCATGGATGCCCAGGTGGTGGTGATCAATCATCACCTCTTCTTCGCCGATATGGCGGTGAAAGACACGGGATTTGGCGAGCTGGTGCCCGAATCGCAGGTCTATGTGTTCGACGAGGCGCACCAGTTGCCGGAGATCGCCACCAACTATTTTGGCAAGTCGGTGGGCAGCCGCACCATCCTGGATCTGGCGCAGGACATCCAGCTCGCCTACAGGGCCGAGGCCCATGACATGGGGCAGCTTGGCAAGGCGGCGGACAGGCTCTCCATCGCGAGCCAGGACTTGCGCCTCGCCTTCGGGATAGACGGGGGACGTGGCAATACCCGAGATCTCCTGCGCCAGCCGCTCTGGGGCCAGGCGCTGGCTCGTCTCAACGACGCCATCGGGCTCTGTTACGAGGTGCTGAAACTGGCGCTCGGCCGTGGCGAGCAGCTGGATCACGCCTTCGAGCGAGTCTGCGAGCTGCGCACCCGCCTCGGGGAGGTGCTGGCGGTCAATCAAACCGGTTTCTCCTACTGGTATGATTGCTCGCGGCTGCACTTCTCCCTCAATCTCACCCCCTTGTCGGTGGCCGAGCGATTTGGCGCCGAGGTGCAAAAGCCCGAAGTGGCCTGGATCTTTACCTCCGCCACCCTGACGGTGGACAACCGTTTCGATCACTTCAAGGCAGAGCTGGGGCTCGCTGGTAGCGCCGAGCTTATTCTCGACAGCCCCTTTGATTACGCTGAGCAGGCGCGGCTCTGTGTGCCGCGCTTCCTGCCAGAGCCCAACGCCTTCGGGCGGGGGGAACAGCTGGCCAATCTGATGATCCCCCTTATCAACAAGACGCCGGGGGGCTGCTTCTTCCTCTGCACCAGCCATCAGGTGATGCGGCAGGTGGCCGAGGTGCTGCGCCGGGAAATCGGCCGCACCGTGCTCTTGCAGGGGGAGGATAACAAGCAGCGGCTGCTCAAGACCTTCGTGGAGAACGGGCGCGCCGTGCTGGTGGCGACCAGCAGTTTCTGGGAGGGGATCGACGTGCGAGGGGCGGCATTGTCCTGTGTTATCATCGACAAACTGCCGTTTGCGAGCCCGGACGATCCGCTGCTCAAGGCGCGGGTGGATGATTGCAAGCTCAAGGGGGGAGATCCCTTCGCCGAGCTCCAGCTGCCCAAGGCGGTGATTGCCTTGAAACAGGGGGTGGGGCGGCTTATTCGTGATCGCAGTGATCACGGCGTGCTGGTCATCTGTGATCCGCGTATGGTCAACAAGCCCTATGGCGCCACCTTCATCAAGAGTCTGCCCGCCATCCCTCGTACCCGGGAGTTAGGGTCGTTGGGGAGTTTCTTTGACCGGGGCGCTTGAGCCTGACAGGCCGCGTACCCGGCGCGCTATGCATTCGACCTCAAATGCTGGCGGGTGGCTAGCGATTGACGTATTTGCCATGTTAAGAAAACGGGTGAGCACTGCTCGCTTGCACGTTATGTAATTGACTGATTTTATAGAGATTGTAACCCATGACCGAGTTGAAGATCCTGGCCGTTGATACCGCCACCGAAGCCTGCTCCGCCGCCCTGCTAGTGGGTGGCAAGCTGTTCTCCCGTTGGGAAGAGGCGCCGCGGGATCACACCCAAAAAATCCTGCCCATGGTTCAGGCTGTGTTAGACGAGGCCGGTCTATCGTTGGCTGAGCTCGACGCCATCGCCTTCGGGCGTGGGCCTGGCTCCTTTACCGGCGTGCGCATCGGGATCAGCGTGGCCCAGGGGCTCGCCTTTGGCGCCGGCGTGCCGCTCATCGGCATCTCCACCCTGGCTGCCATGGCCCAGGGGGCTCATCGTCTGGAGGGGGCAACGCGGGTGCTGACCGCCATCGATGCGCGAATGAACGAAGTCTATTTTGGCCACTACGAGCTGCTTGACGGCCGCATGCAGCTGGTGGGTGAGGAAGTGGTGAGCGATCCCGCCGCGCTGATTGACGCGCGCGGCAAGCTGGCGGGCAGCCTGAGCTGTGTCGGGACCGGCTTTGAAACCTATGGCGAGACGCTCAATGCGCTGGCCGACGAACTGGCGGTGAGCCAGGTGCGTTTCCCGGCGGCGGTCGACATGCTGCCCCTGGCACGCAGTGCCTGGCTGGCGGGGGAGGCGGTGGCGGTGGAGCAGGCTACCCCCGTCTATTTGCGCGACAAGGTGACCTGGAAAAAACTGCCGGGTCGCGAGTGACATCCAACGGCGAGCCGTGACTCGACGCCAGTGAGTGAAGGCGGGCGGTGCGGAGAAGGAGAAGCAAATGATGAAACGCGTGATCATGCTGGGCCTGACGGGGCTGCTGCTCGGCGGCTGCAGCACTGTGCCCAAGGAGCTGGCCTATGAGCCGGAAAGCCGGCTGGTGGCCTATCAACCTGCCCTGCAGGGGATGGAGGGCAAGCCTGCGCGCTGGAGCGGCGTCATCTCGGCGGTGCACAACGAGCAGGATCAGAGCGTCATCGAAGTGGTCTACCTGCCGCTCAAAGCCAACGGCGTACCGACCCAGACGGAGCAGAGCCCGGGGCGTTTTCTGGCCGTCATGAAGGGGTTTGTGGATCCGACGCTCTATGCCAAGGGACGCAGCCTGACGGTGCTCGGCACCCTGGACAAGCCGGTGGACAGCCAGATAGGCGATCACAAGTATCGCTTCTCCGTGCTCAAGGTCACCGCCAGCAAGCTGTGGCCGCCGGTGAAGGAGGTGGAGATCCGCTACATGGACCCCTACTTCTACGACCCCTTCTATGATCCCTTCTGGCCAAGGCGCCACTACTCCCGCTGGTGATGATGGAAGAGCGCTTCCTCACCCTGGCCGATGGCCGGCGCATCGCCCTGCTGGATAACGGCCGGCAGGGCAAGCCACTGATCGTTGCCCTGCACGGCTGGCTCGACAACGGCGCCAGCTTCCTGCCCCTTGCCCCCCATCTCGCTGAGTGCCACCTCGTCTGCGTCGATCTGCCGGGTCACGGCCATTCGGATCACAAACCGACTCCCTATGTCTTCGTCGACTGGCTCGACGATTTGCACCAGATAGCCCAGGCTGCGGGCTGGCAGCGTTTCATCCTGATCGGCCATTCGCTGGGGGCCCTGATCGCCAGCGCCTATGCCGGGGTCTTCCCCGAGCAGATAGTGCGACTCATCCTGCTGGAGGGGCTAGGGCCGCTGAGCCAACCCGATGAGGAGGTGCCTGCCCAGTTGCGGCGGGCCATTCTCAATCGCAGCCGCACTCGCGAGCGAGCGTCCGGTGGGTTTGCCTCCCTCGACGAGGCGGTGGCGGCCCGCTGCAAGGTGGCTGACATCTCCCCGGCGGCGGTGCGCCTTATCTGCGAGCGCCAGCTGGAGGAGCGGGAAGGACGCTGGCACTGGCGCAGCGATCCCCGTCTGCGGGATCTCTCGCCCATGCGCATGAGCGAAGGCCAGGCTCAGGCGCTGATCCGGGCCATCGCCTGCCCTGTGCTCTTCATCCGTGGCGAGCAGGGGTTCCAGGGTCTGCTGGCGCAGTGGCAGCAGCGGGGACCACTCTTTGGCCAGATTGAAATGGTACAGGTGGCGGGAAATCATCACTTCCATATGGAAAATTCGGCCAAAACCGCCGTTTATATCGAAAACTTCTGTCAGATCCGGTAGGATCGCCGGCTTTCAATCATGTCAGGTTTGCTTTCTCCCTCACACTTCTCGTTGTTAATTTGCTGTTAATCGATGTTGCCTTATGTAACTATGTGCGGCATTAGAGCTGTAGCTTAAAACAACTGATTGAAATGGATGTGACAGGGACGGAGGCAACACAGTGAGCGCACAGGTGCGAGTTATGCAGGAGAAGTTCGTGGAAAGAGTCTGGCTGAAGCGTTATCCAGAAGGGGTGCCCGCCGAGATCAATCCAGACCAATACGGCTCTCTGGTCGAGATGTTTGAAGAGTCGGTGAACCAGTTCGCCGATCAGCCCGCCTTCGTCAACATGGGGCAGACCATTACCTACCGCCGGCTGGAGGAGCAGTCCCGAGCCTTCGCCGCCTACCTGCAAAACGAGCTGAAGCTCGGCAAGGGGGACAGGGTGGCCGTGATGATGCCGAACCTGCTGCAATACCCCATCGCGGTATTCGGCATCCTGCGGGCCGGCATGACGGTGGTGAACGTCAACCCCCTCTATACCCCGCGCGAGCTGGAGCATCAGTTGAAAGACTCCGGCGCCAAGGCCATCGTCATCGTTTCCAACTTCGCCCACACCCTGGAAAAAGTGGTGTATGACACCCCGGTCAAGCACGTGATACTGACCCGGATGGGTGACAACCTGGGGCTGGCCAAGGGGACCCTGGTCAACTTCGTGGTCAAATACGTCAAGAAGCTGGTGCCCAAGTACAACCTGCCCCATGCCAGCACCATGCGCCAGGCCCTCGCCAAGGGGCGCTACCTGCAGTACATCAAACCCGAGATCAGCAACCAGGACATCGCCTTCCTGCAATACACCGGCGGGACCACCGGCCTCTCCAAGGGGGCCATGCTGACTCATCGCAACATGATCGCCAACGTTGAGCAGTGCCTCGGTGTCTATGGCCCCGTGCTGGAGCGCGGCAAGGAGTTCGTGGTCACGGCGCTGCCGCTCTATCACGTCTTCGCCCTGACGGTAAACTGCCTGCTGTTCATGCGTCTGGGGGGCTACAACCTGCTCATCAGCAACCCCCGCGACATCCCGGGTTTTGTCAAAGAGATCAAGAAGTATCCTTTCACCTGCATCACCGGGGTGAACACCCTGTTCAACGCCCTGGTCAACAACGACGAGTTCAAGGGCATGGATTTTGCCAAGCTCAAGCTCACTATCGGTGGCGGCATGGCGGTGCAACGGGCGGTGGCCGAGCAGTGGAAGGGGCTGACCGGCACCCCGCTGCTGGAGGGCTATGGCCTGACCGAGTGCTCGCCCCTGGTGAGCGTCTGCCCCTATGATCTGGTGGATTACAACGGCTCCATCGGCCTGCCGGTCTGCTCCACCGAGATCCGTCTGGTGGATGACGAGGGGAACCAGGTCACCGAACGGGGTGCCCCCGGCGAGATGCAGGTGCGCGGTCCTCAGGTGATGACCGGCTACTGGCAGCGCCCGGAGGCGACCGCCGAGGTGATGCAGGATGGCTGGCTCTGCACCGGCGACATCGCGGTATGCGACGAGCAGGGCTTCTTCAAGATCGTCGATCGCAAGAAGGACATGATCCTGGTCTCCGGCTTCAACGTCTACCCGAACGAGATAGAAGACGTGGTGGCCCTGCATCCCAAGGTGCTGGAGGTAGCCGCCGTCGGCGTACCCAACCCGGTGTCCGGCGAGCAGGTGAAGATCTTCGTGGTCAAGAAAGATGCAAAGCTGGCGGAAGAGGAGATAATTGCCCACTGCCGCAAACATCTGACTGCCTATAAGGTGCCGAAACTGGTAGAATTTCGCGACGAACTTCCCAAGACCAACGTGGGCAAGATCCTGCGCCGCGTGCTGCGCGACGAGGAGATTGCCAAGCAGTAACCGGCATGCACTGCTTTGCAGTCCAGCGCTGTCGTTATGCAAAACCGTGGGACATCCACGGTTTTTTCTTTCTGGATCCGACCAACGTGCAGGCAACGATGCAATATCAACTCATTTCACAGCAAGCCGAACTGGATCAGTATCTCGCTTCTCTGGCCGACGTTCCCCTGGCCATCGATACCGAATTCGTTCGCACCCGTACCTACTATCCCCAGCTCGGTCTGTTCCAGATCTACGATGGCAAGCAGCTTGCCCTGCTCGATCCCCTGACCCTGGAGCTCTCCGGTTTGTGGCAGCGCCTCGGTCGGGCCGGACAGATTGCCATCCTGCACGCCTCCGGTGAGGATCTGGAACTCATCCAGCATCAAGCGGGTCACCTGCCCAACCAGATGCACGATACCCAGCTGGCGGCAGCCTTCCTGGGTCATGGCGTGTCGGTGGGGTTTGGCGCCTTGGTCAACGAATTCCTCGGGGTCGAGCTTGAGAAGGATCAGGCCCGTACCGACTGGCTGGCGCGCCCCCTTACCCCTCGTCAGCTGGAATATGCCGCGGCGGATGTCTTCTACCTCATGCCCCTCTACGAGAAGGTGATGGCCAGACTGCGCGAGAGCGGCAAGTTCCCCTGGTTCGAACAGGAGTGCCAGAACCACTCCGCCCGCAAGACCCAGGGCAGCGATCCCCGTCAGGCCTACCTCGAGATAGTCAACGCCTGGCAACTGGGTCGCCGCGAGCTGGCCATCCTGCGCGAGCTGGCCGCCTGGCGCCAGCAGGAAGCGGTACGCCGGGATCTTGCCCTCAACTTCGTGGTCAAAGAGCTGCACCTGTTCAAGGTGGCGGAGCGTCGTCCCGCTTCGCTTCGGGATCTTAACGAGCTGGGCCTCTCGCCCATCGAGATCAAGATCCACGGCAAGCGGATGCTGGACATCGTCGCCGCCGCCCAGCAGAGCGACCCTGCGAGCTGGCCCGATCCCATCCGCCGTCTGGTGGACTTCCCCCAGTACAAGGCCGAGCTCAAGCGCATCAAGGCCATGGTGGAAGAGAAGGCCAAGGCCAGCAACATTCCGCCGGAGCTGGTTGCCAGCAAGAAGATCATCCACCAGTACTTCACCTGGAGCTGGCGCATGAGCGCCGAGGAGCGGGCACGCGCCGACAAGCCCATGCTGCTGCAAGGCTGGCGTCATGAGCTGGTGGGGCATCTGCTGGCCCAGTAACTGAGCATCCTGACGTCATGAGTCGGGAAGCCGTATCCGACATGAAGAGGTGAAAAGGGGAGTCAATGACTTCCCTTTTTTTGTATCCGTAGCTGTCCGGCCACCCGGGCGAGCAGGCATGAGTGCCCCTGGCGCCGGGTTTGTCCCGGGGATCGAGTGGGCAAGGGAAATGGGGAGGGGAGTCACAGATAAAATGGCGGGCACAAAGGGTGCCCCCATTAGAGTTCGTGGGCGTGGAATCCCTTGCGATAGCGGGTCTCGCAGCGCGGACAGCGTTGCAGACTGGGATCCTGA
>ERZ724518.171-NODE-171-length-24687-cov-12.601088_pt1 | contig 24687 bp, 18 predicted proteins | sample MGYA00376051_ERZ724518 | MGnify/ENA primary metagenome ERZ724518 (study PRJEB28724, sample SAMN07190885) | wastewater metagenome | isolation source: influent of sewage treatment plant in Hong Hong | place: Hong Kong | collected 2016-03-17 ... | reverse complement strand
TAGGCAATGTTCTCGGCAATGGTGCCGAAGAACAGGAAGGGCTCTTGCAGCACCAGGCCAATGTGGCGGCGGTAGTCAGCCACCGCAAAGCGGCGAATGTCGATGCCGTCTACCTGGATGGAGCCATCGCTCACGTCATAGAAGCGGTTGATGAGGTTGACCAGCGTGCTTTTGCCCGAGCCGCTGTGACCCACCAGGCCAATCATTTCGCCCGCCCGGATCTCCAGGTCCAGCCCCTTGATCACCGCACGGCTGCCATAGCGGAAGCCCACGTTCTGCATGGTGATGGAGCCAGCGATCTTGTCCACCTTCACGGGCTGGGCCGGGTCGGGCACGTTGCTGACGTGGTCCAGGATGTCAAAGATGCGCTTGGCGCCGGCCGCCGCCTTCTGCGTGACGGAGACGATGCGGCTCATGGAATCCAGACGGCCATAGAACCGACCAATGTAGGCGATGAACGCCGTGAGCACACCCACCGTGATCTGGTTGCGCGACACCAGCCAGATGCCGAAGGCCCACACCACCAGCAGCCCTATTTCGGTGAGCAGCGACACCGTGGGCGTGAACAGGCTCCAGGTCTTGTTCAGCTTGTCGTTCACTTCCAGGTTGTGCTGGTTGGCGTCGCGAAAGCGCTGGGCTTCGCGCTTTTCCTGGGCAAAAGCCTTCACCACGCGGATGCCGGGGATGGTGTCGGCCAGCACATTGGTCACTTCGGACCACACGCGGTCGATCTTTTCAAAGCCGGTGCGCAGACGGTCACGCACGGTGTGGATCATCCAGGCAATGAAAGGCAGCGGCACCAGGGTGACCAGCGCCAGCCAGGGGTTGATGGAGAACAGAATCACCGCCGTCATGAAGATCATGAGCACGTCGGTGATGAAATCGAGCGCGTGCAGCGACAGGAAGACGTTGATCCGGTCAGTTTCAGACCCGATGCGCGCCATCAGGTCGCCCGTGCGCTTGCCCCCAAAGTAATCCAGCGACAGGCGCAGCAGGTGCTCATAGGTGGTGGTGCGCAGGTCAGCCCCGATGCGCTCGGACACCAGCGCCAGGATGTAAGTGCGCGCCCACGACAAGCCCCAGGCGGCCAGAGCCGCCAAAAGCAACCCACCCAGGTACGTCAATACCAGCCAGGGGTCAATGGTCTGCCCGTTCTGGTACGGGATCAGGATGTCGTCCATCAGCGGGATGGTGAGGTACGGGGGCACCAGCGTGGCGGCCGTGGACGCCATGGTGAGGGCAAAGCCTGCCGCCAGTTGCTTGCGGTAGGGGCGGGCAAACCGCCACAGGCGCAGCAGCACCCAGGTGGAGGTCTGGGGCGCCTGGGCGCGGGCGCAGGCGGGGCATTCGTCCGTGTCAGGCGGCAGGGGGGTGTGGCAAGCGGGGCAGGCGGGCTCTTCTTCCTCGGTGGCAGCTTGACCGGCACCCCGCTCGACCTGCTGCTCAAAGCGCTGCACCAGGCGCAGCGCCTGGGGATGGTGGCCGAGGGTAAAGCGCCAAAAAGCCACCCGCTCCTGCGGGTTGTGCAACTCCAGCGTTCCCACGCCCCCGTGGTCCTGCAGCTTGAGTGCCAGGCCGGGGGCCAGGGCCCAGTCCCGCCATACCGTGGCGCCCGGATCGCACGCCAGCAGGCGCCTGGAAGTCACCACCACCCAACCGCTGACGAAGCGCAAATCTGCACTCAGGTCAACCTGTAACGCAGCCAGTACGTTTTCATCAGACGCGAGCTTGGCCCGCAAATCGGCCCCTACCGGGCCGGAAAAGACACCCGAGGCGTCCACAGAATGGTGATGTTGCATATTCTTTGTGTTTTCCGCAGCTGGCAGTACAAAACTGCTGGCCGTGCAGATGCAGGAATTTTGACCGAAACCCAGGCCGCCAACGACCGCTGACACTTGGAACCTGTTTACGATCTTTAAAGGAACGCATTGGTGTGCCATTGGGATGACCGGATGACCAGTGTTCGCTGCAGGCGCTCATGCCCATGCAAGCAACCGAGACAGACGCATCGCCAGCCTGCACTCCAACTTTTCCAACCAGTGAGTTGCGCAACCCCGAAAAAGTCGCAAACCGTTTCTGATTCCCACCGTCCCGTCCATTTCCAGCCCAACCGGGCGCACAATGGCAACCCTGTCCGGCCCGTCCGGTGTCTCTGAACCGCTCCGATCCATGGCAAAAATCGACGACATCCAACTGCTTCGCATCAACTACCTGCGCGGCCCCAATATCTGGACCTACCGCCCCGTGCTGGAAGTCTGGCTGGACCTCGGGGTGCTGGAAGACCACCCCTCCAACACACTGCCGGGCTTCAACGAGCGCCTCACGGCCTGGCTGCCCGCCCTGGTCGAGCACCACTGCGGCGTGGGTGAACGCGGCGGTTTCCTGCAGCGCCTGCAGGAAGGCACCTGGTGCGGCCATGTGCTGGAGCACATCGTCATTGAACTGCTGAACCTGGCGGGCATGCCCACCGGTTTTGGCCAAACCCGCAGCACCTCGGTGCGCGGGGTGTACCGCATGGTGTTCCGTGCCCGCGACGAGAGCGTGGCGCGTGTGGCGCTGGCCCAGGGCCACGCGCTCATCATGGCCGCCATCAACGACGAACCCTTTGATGTGCAAGCCGCCGTGGCCCGCGTGCGCACCGAGGTAGACGACCAATACCTCGGCCCCAGCACAGCGTGCATCGTCACCGCAGCGACCGACCGGGGCATTCCCCACATTCGCCTGAACGATGGCAACCTGGTGCAGCTCGGCTACGGCGCTGCCCAGCGCCGCATCTGGACGGCCGAGACCGAGCGCACCAGCGCGATTGCCGAAGGCATCGCCAGCGACAAAGACCTCACCAAGAGCCTGCTCAAGGCCTGCGGCGTGCCCATTCCCGAAGGCCAGGTGGTCAACAGCCCCGAAGAGGCCTGGGAAGCCGCTCAGGACATTGGCCTGCCTGTGGTGGTCAAGCCATCGGACGGCAACCATGGCCGGGGCGTGACGCTGGACCTGCGCAAGAAGGAAGACATCGAAGCGGCCTACCACGTGGCCTACCCCGAGGGTAGCGACGTGATGGTGGAGCGCTTCATCCCCGGCGACGAACACCGCATTCTGGTGGTGGGCGGCAAGGTGGTGGCCGCCGCGCGTGGCGAGGTGGTCAGCATCACCGGCAATGGCCGCTCCACGGTCAAGGAACTCATCGACAGCCAGCTCAACTCCGACCCCCGCCGCGGCTACGAGGAAGAGTACCCCCTCGAAATCATCGACCTGGCCACCGACACCAAGGTGCAGCTCGAACTCAAGCGCCAGGACCTCCAGGCGGACTCGGTGCCTGCCGCAGGCCGCCAAGTGGTCATCCAGCGCAACGGCAACGTGGCCGTGGACTGCACGGACGACGTACACCCTGAGGTGGCTTACATCGCCCAACTGGCTGCCAAGGTGGTGGGCCTGGACATTGCCGGTATCGACATGGTGGCGCAAGACATCAGTAAACCCCTGCACACGCAGGGCGGCGCGATTGTGGAAGTGAACGCCGGCCCCGGCCTGCTGATGCACTTGAAGCCCGCCGTGGGCGCCCCCCGCCCCGTGGGTCAGGCCATCGCCGAACACCTCTTCCCCTCGGAAGACCACCCAGAAGGCACGGCCGGCCGTATCCCCGTGGTGGGCGTGGCCGGCACGCGTGAGACTTCCACCATTGCCCGCGTGGTGGCCTGGCTGCTGCACCTGGGTGGCCACCACACCGGCCTGGCGTGCCGCGATGGCCTGTTCCTGGACCGCCGCCGCGTCGAGTCTTCGGACAGCGCCCACTGGGAAGCCGCCCACCGCCTGCTGATGAACCAGATGGTGCAGGCCGCCGTGATTGAAAACGATGCCCGTACCATCCTGCGCGATGGCCTGGCTTACGACCGCTGCACCGTAGGCGTGGTGACCGACATGGACGGCGTGGAATCGCTGGCCGAGTTTGACGTGCATGAGCAAGACCAGATGACCAAGGTGCTGCGCACCCAGGTGGACGTGGTGCTGGACAACGGCGCCGCAGTGCTCAATGCCGCCATTGCGCAAGTGGCTGCGCTGGCCCCGCTGTGCGACGGCGACGTGGTGCTGTACGCGCAGGACCCCACCCTGCCCGCCATCGTGGAGCACCGCGCCAACGCCAATGGCCGTGCCGTGCTGGTCAAAAAAGGCTACGTAGTGCTGGCCACTGGCGCCGCAGAGCATGTGCTGGGCACCCTGGACGAGCTGACCTTTGGCCGCAACGCCGTGGTGCCTGACACCGACGCCCTGCTGGCCGCCATTGGCGCTGCGTGGGCCCTGAACATTGCCCCCGACCTGATTGGTGCTGGTATCAAGACCTTCGAGCCCGAGCTGCAAGCCCCCGTTGGCATTCGCCCCGCGGGCGTGAGCACGCTGAACACGCTCTGAGCAGCCAACACCATCTTGCTGCACGCGATGACACTCCAGCGCACGGCGCACTGACGGAACATAAAAGAGAGAATTTCCATGGATGTAACCCGCACCCGGGCCCTGCGTGGCCCCAACCTCTGGAGCCGCCACATGGCCATCGAGGCCGTGGTGACCTGTACCGAAACCGAGCGCGCCATCGGCAAGATGGCCGGCTTTGAAGACCGCCTGCGCGCCCTGTTTCCGGCCATTGGCGTGCTGCACCCCGAGGGGGGCGATAGCGACATCTCGCTGGCGCATGTGCTGCAAACCGCTGCCCTGGCCCTGCAAGCCCAGGCCGGCTGCCCGGTAACTTTTGCCCGCACCACAGCCACCACAGACCCCGGCGTGTACCAGGTGGTGGTGGAATACAGCGAAGAAGCCGTGGGCCGCAAGGCGTTTGAAGATGCGCAGCAGCTCATCCAGGCCGCCTTGGGCAACGGCAGCTTTGACGCCGACAAGGCCGTGGCCGACCTGCGCGAGCTGGACGAAGACGAGCGCCTGGGCCCCAGCACGGGCTCCATCGTCGAGGCCGCCGTGGCCCGGGGCATTCCCTACCGCCGCCTCACCCGCGGCAGCCTGGTGCAGTTTGGCTGGGGTTCCAAGCAGCGCCGCATCCAGGCGGCCGAGGTCGATTCGACCAGCGCCGTGGCCGAATCCATCGGCCAGGACAAAGACCTGACCAAGCGCCTGCTGCACGCCGCTGGCGTGCCCGTGCCGCTGGGCAAACCGGTGGAAACGGTGGAAGAAGCCTGGGAAGTCGCCCAGAAGGTCGGCCTGCCCGTGGTGGTCAAACCGCAAGACGGCAACCAGGGCAAGGGCGTGACGGTGAACATCACCGACCGCGCCCAGCTGGAAGAAGCCTACAAGAACGCCGCCGAATACGGCACCGTGATGGTCGAGCGCTTTTTGCCCGGCCACGACTTCCGCCTGCTGGTGGTGGGCGACCAACTGGTGGCCGCCGCCCGCCGCGAACCGCCCCAGGTGCTGGGCGATGGCCAGCACACCGTGCGCGAACTGGTGGATGTGGTCAACCAGGACCCACGCCGTGGCGAAGGCCACGCCACCTCGCTCACCAAGATCCGCCTCGATGACATTGCCGTGGCCCGCCTGGCTGCGCAGAACCTGACGCCGGATTCCGTTCCTGCCAAGGGGCAGCGCGTCATCCTGCGCAACAACGCCAACCTCTCCACCGGTGGCACCGCCACCGACGTGACGGACGACGTGCACCCCGAAGTGGCCGCCCGCGCCATTGCTGCCGCCCAGATGGTGGGCCTGCACATCTGCGGCGTGGACATGGTGGCCGAAACCGTGCTGCGCCCGCTCGAAGAGCAAGGCGGCGGCTTTGTGGAAGTGAACGCCGCCCCCGGCCTGCGCATGCACCTGGCGCCCAGCTATGGCAAGCCCCGCAACGTGGGCGCGGCCATGGTGGACAAGCTCTTTGCCCATGGCGACGACGGCCGCATCCCCACCGTGGCCGTGACCGGCACCAACGGCAAAACCACCACGGCACGCCTGATTGCGCACCTGTTCACCGCCCAGGGCCTGCGCGTGGGCATGACCAACACCGACGGCGTGTACGTGAACGGCCGCCAGATTGACAGCGGCGACTGCAGCGGCCCCAAGAGCGCCCGCAACGTGCTGCTGCACCCCGAGGTGGACGCTGCCGTGTTCGAGACCGCCCGGGGCGGCATCTTGCGCGAAGGCCTGGGCTTTGACCGCTGCCAGGTGGCCGTGGTCACCAACATTGGCGCGGGCGACCACCTGGGCCTGAACTACATCACCACGGTGGAAGACCTGGCCGTGCTCAAGCGCGTGATCGTGCAGAACGTGGCCACCACAGGCTACGCCGTGCTCAACGCGGCAGACCCCATCGTTGCCGCCATGGCACCGGCCTGCCCCGGCAAGATCATCTTCTTTGCCAGCGACCGCCACCACCCCGTGATGGCCACGCACCGCGCACAGGGCCATCGCACCGTGTACGTCGATGGCGACTCCATCGTGGCTTCTGAAGGCTCGTGGCGTGAAACCATTCACCTGCGCGACGTGCCCATCACACGCAACGGCAAGATCGGCTTCCAGGTCGAGAACGTCATGGCCGCCGTGGCCGCCGCCTGGGGCGTGGACATGCCCTGGCAGACCATCCGCCGGGGCCTGTCGGGCTTTGTGAACGACAGCGACAACGCGCCCGGCCGCTTCAACATCATGGACTACCGCGGCGCCACCGTGATTGCCGACTACGGCCACAACCCCGACGCCATGCGCGCTCTGGTGCAAGCCGTGGACGCCCTGCCCGCCAAGCGGCGCAGCGTGGTCATCAGCGGCGCGGGTGACCGCCGCGACGAGGACATCCGCGAGCAAACGGTGATTCTGGGCGCTGCGTTTGACGACGTGATCCTGTACCAGGACGCAGCCCAGCGCGGCCGTGCCGACGGCGAGGTGATGGCCCTGCTGCGCGAAGGCCTGGCAGGCGCACCGCGGACCACACACGTCGAAGAAATCCGTGGCGAATTCATCGCCATCGACGCCGCCCTGGCACGCCTGCAGCCGGGCGACCTGTGCCTGGTGCTGGTGGACCAGGTGGAAGAAGCGCTGGCCCACCTGGCCCAGCGCTGCGCTGACGCCGGACCTGCAGCATGAAGCCCCACGCGCTGGCCGTGCTGGCGCTGTGCGCCGCCCTTGGGTTGCCGGGGGCCGCGCAAGCAGCTGCGGGCGAAAAAATCGGCACGGTGGACACCGCCTTCCAATGGATCGGCCGCGACCACGACATCATCGTGGAAGCGTATGACGACCCTGGCGTGCAGGGCGTGACCTGCTACGTGTCGCGGGCACGCACTGGCGGTATCAAAGGCACACTGGGTTTGGCCGAAGACCGCGCCGAGGCATCGATTGCCTGCCGGCAGGTGGGGCCCATCAGCTTCCCAGAGCCCCTCAAGAAGCAGGAAGAAGTGTTCAGCGAACGCATGTCCATCCTGTTCAAGCGCCTGCGCATCGTGCGCATGGTGGACGCCCCGCGCAACACGCTGGTGTACCTGACGTATTCCGAAAAGCTGATCGACGGCTCGCCGCAAAACAGCGTCACAGCCGTGCCGGTGGACAGGGCCCAGCCCATTCCGGTGCGCAAGTAAGCCGCCGGCTTCACCACCAACGCCCCGCAGCGGCCATCGTTGCGGGGCGTTTTTATTTGAGCATCAAAACGGCCTCTAGCGCTTTATCTATAAGCGCCAGCAGCTATCATTTTTGAAATCTCTCAAGACTGCGCTGCAATCTGTCGCAGGGCCTGCTCAAACACCTCCACCGGCTGCCCGCCGGAGATCAGGTGGCGCTCGTTGATGATGATGGCGGGCACCGAGTGGATGCCGTTTTGCAGATAGAACTGCTCGCGCTCGCGCACCTCGTCGGCGTAGCGGTTGGAGGCCAGCAGCGCACGCGCCTCGGCCGCATCCAGCCCCACTTCGCTCGCCACGCGCACCAGCACTTCGTGGTTGCTCGGGTCTTGCCCGTCGGTGAAGTAGGCCGTGAACAGCGCATGTTTCAGCGCCTTCTGCAGGCCCTGCTCCTCGGCCCAGTGCAACAGGCGGTGTGCGTCAAAGGTGTTGTAGATGCGGCTGCGCTTGTCCATGCTGAAGGTGAACCCCAGCTCGGCCCCGCGCGCGGCGATGGCTTCGCGGTTCTTCTGGCTTTGCTCGGGCGTGGCGCCGTACTTTTCCTGCAGGTGCTCGCCAATGTCCTGGCCCTCGGGGCCCATCTGCGGGTTCAGCTCGAAGGGCTGGAAGTGCAAATCCAGCGCGACTTCGCCCTGCAGCCGCTCGGCCGCCTGCTCCAGCGCCTTGAGGCCGATGATGCACCAGGGGCAGGAGACATCGGAGACGAAATCGATCTTGAGCGTGGTGGTCATGTGCGGGCTTTCAGGGTGCAAAACCGCCATCGTAGGCGGCCTTGGCGCTGGCCGCAGCATGGGCGGGGATGACCCTTTTTTGCCCGCAGGGCTGCGCACCACCAAAAACCCCACGCCACCAGCCATTGATAGCGCGCCGATCCCCCCGATATGCCACGCTAACGCCCGCGCTCGGCCCGCCACCCGCGCGCACTTCCCTTGAATTGACCGTGGAAAGAGCCCTCCCATGAACCTGCAGCAGCAACAGTCCGTCCTCACCATTGCCATGCTGGCCGCCTTTGCCGATGGCGCCAAAGACGACACCGAGCGCGAGGAGATTCGCCGCATTGCGCAATCGTTGGCAGCCGAGGGCAACATGCCCGACCTGCCCCGCCTGTACCAGGACGTGCTGCTGCGCCGCACCAGCCTGGAATCAGCCGCTGCCGCACTGCAAGACCCCACCCACCGCCAGCTCGCCTACGAAATGGCCGTGTGCGTGTGCGATGTGGATGGCCGCCAGACGCCTACCGAGCGTGAATTCCTGGCCCATCTCAAGCAGACCCTGCAACTGGGCAGCGCAGCCACAGATGCCTTTGATCAGGAAGAGCAAGCCCTTCTCAACGCGCTGGACGGCGCCACTGCAACCACCGCTACCAAACCCGGCTTGCCAGTGCCGGTGCCTGCAGCCGTGCCCAGCGGCCCCTCAGCCGCCGCCGTGCAGCGCGATGCAGAGCTGGACAAATCCATCCTGAACTACGCGCTGCTCAATGGCGCGCTGGAGCTGCTGCCGCAGTCGTGGGCGTCCATGGCCATCATTCCGCTGCAGATCAAGATGGTGCACGCCATTGGCCTGGCCCACGGCGTGGAGCTGGACCGGGGGCACATCAAGGAATTCATCGCCGCGGCCGGGGTGGGCATGGCGTCGCAATACGTCGAGCAGTTTGGCCGCAAGCTGCTGGGTGGCCTGCTGGGCAAGGTGGCGGGCAAAACGCTGGGCAACATCGGCCAGGCCGCCACCGGCATGGCGTTTTCGTTTGCCACCACCTACGCGCTGGGGCAGGTGGCCAAGCGCTACTACGCTGGCGGGCGGGTGATGAGCACCGCCATGCTGCGCGAGAGCTTTCAAGACATGCTCGGCCCCGCCAAGCAGTTGCAGACCGAATACCTGCCGCAAATCCGGCAAAAGGCCGCCACGCTGGATGCGGGGCAAATCATGTCGATGGTGCGAGGCGCCTGAGCCCCTCACCCCGAGGCACGTCTTTGCCTCCATGCGCAAGCTTCCGCATTGAGTCGCTATTTAATTGATAGCTGGTAGCGCTTACTGCCAAAGCGCCAGGCCCTTATTTGATTCAAAATTGGGGCATCCTTTAGCAAGCCCCGCTCAGCCGCTGCCATGCTCGGGCCGCAGTCTCGGGCGGGGGATTCATATGCGCAGCGGTGGGCCGCGCTACTGCGCCACGCCACCCGTGCTTTTCCCCGCATTGGACGCTGAAGCGGCATGCCAGAATGCGGCATGCCCGCCCCTTTGGTCACCACACCAACCGTTGCCCATATGACCCTGGAGTCTCCTTCCGACAAGGCCATCACCAGCCTGTACCGGGCGGCCCTGGGGCCCGTGAACACCGAGCGCTACATGCCCGTGTTTGCCCGGCTGGACGCCGTGGGCCGCACGCTGACGAGCTGGCACTGGTCGGCCTGCTTCTTCACACTGGGGTGGATGGTGTTCCGGCGCCTGTGGGGCGCCGCGCTGGTCTATGTGGCGGCCGCAGAGGGTGTCGCACTGCTGGTGTTTGGCGTGGGCCGCCCGCTGCTGCAATGGCCGCAAGCGGTGGAATGGGGCGTGGTGGGCGCCTTTGCCGTGGTGGGCAGCGTCATCCCGGGGCTGTACGCCCACGCCATCTTGCACGCCGACATTCGCAAGCGCGTGACCAGCGCCCTGGCCGCCTCGGCCAACATTCCGCAGGCCTGCGACCTGCTGGCCGCGCAGGCCGTTTCGCGCAAGCGGCTGCATGGCGTGATAGGCGGGCACGCACTCATCGTGGCCGCGGCCTTGCTGGCCTATGTGCTGTTCCCCCAAGGCCTTTTTGACACGCCTGCAGCGCAGCCCGCTGCCGCTGTACAACAGCCCGCCAGCCGCGCGGCATCCTGGAACCAGCCCGAACCGACGCTGGCCACCGCCAGCCGCACGGCCGTGACCGCCTCAGCGGCGGCATCGCCTGTGTCTGCACAGGCACCGCTGCCTGAGGAAGATGCGCGTGCCACTGCCGCGGTAGCCTCCGCACCCCTACCTGCCGCAGAGTCCTCCTCCAGCGCGTCTGCGCCCGCTGCAGCTCCGGCACCGACCGAGCCAGCCAGTCAGGCCATCGCAACCAACGCGCAGTCGCCCGACACCCCCCGCAGCGCCAAACCAGCGGCAGCGAACAACGAGAAAGCCAAAGCGCCCCCGCCCGCCAGCAAGGCCAGCGCGCCGCCCCCCGCCAAAGCATCTGCCTCTGCGCCCGCCGCGTCCAAAACGGCTTCTGCCACCAAGTCCGCAGAACCTGCACGCCCCAAGCCAACCGCAGCAGCCAAAGCGCCTGCGGAGGACCTTGCGACCGTCGGCTCGGCGCCCGGCTTCTACATCAACGTGGGCTTGTTCGCCGACGAAAGCAATGCGCGCAAGGCGCAGTCTCGGCTGCTGAACGAGGGGCTGCCCGCGTTTCGCCAGACGCTGGATGGCGCCAAGGGCACCCGCGTGCGCGTGCGGGTGGGGCCCTATGCGTCGCGCAGCCAGGCAGAGGCCGCTGCCGCCACAGTCAAAACGTTGGGACTGGAAGCCGTGGTGTTCCGCAAGTAGCCCTCACGGGAAAACATCGGTTGACAAAACCTCTTTCGTCAATACCGAACCCCACTACAAGGTTACTTTATGTAACCAAAAATAGCGCCCGGTGTTAAATTGATACAACATAGGCGCGGAGCATCCTCTCCACGCCCGGATCAGTCATTGACAGGCAGCCCGTGGAACTTAATCGCGACTTTCAACGCCGCAAGGATTTTTTGTCGTTAACCCCCGAGGATGAGCGCGCACTGCGCGGATTGCATTCTTTGCTGGGCGATCAAACCCCGGGGTTCGTGGAATCGTTTTACGACCATCTGTTGTCCTTCGGGGAAACGCGCGCGCTCATTCCCGACGAGTCCACACTGAACCGCCTCAAAAAGGCCCAATCCACCTACTTCAAGGCCCTGGTGGCAGGCGTGTATGACCGCCCCTACCTTGAAGACCGCCTGCGTGTCGGCCTGGTACATGCCAAGGTGGGCCTGTCCCCAGGCTGGTACCTGGGGGCTTACAGCCACTACCTCACTGAACTGCTGCCACGCGTTGCCAAGGGTATGGGGGCAGCACAGACCGAAGAGCTGATGCACACCTTCCAGGCGCTCATCAAGGTGGTGTTTCTCGATGTGGGGCTGGCCATCGACAGCTACATCGCCCACCGCGACGATCTGATTGCCGACTTGCGCGACTATGGCGCGGCGTTTGCCAACCTGCCCTACGGCACGATGGTGGCCACGTCCGATCTGAAGGTGGTGTTTGCCAACCGGGCGTTTGAAAACCTGTTTGGCTTCGCCCCCAGCAGCCTGCGCGGCTGCCCTCTGTCGAATGTGATGGATGTGTCCCATATCTCTGCGCTGATTGATGCCGCCATGCGCCAGCAAAGCGCGCGCGAGACGCTGGAGGTGCGCCCCCACCACAACCCGCTGGCCGTGCCCGTGAGCATCACAGCCCACACACTGCCCAAGCCCGAAGACGGCGACGAGCAGCGCTTGCTGCTGGTGTTTGAAGACCTGCGCGAACAAACGCAGCTCACGCGCGACCTGCTCAACGCCCAGGCGGTGGCCAACATCGGCACCTGGCAGACGCATTTCGACGGTGCCATCACCCTCACCCCCCAGGCGGCGCGGCTTTTTGGCTGGCCCATGACCAAGCCGTTCACCTATGCGCAATTTCTGACCTCCATCCACGAGGACGACCGGGTTCGGGTGGATGCCGAATGGAACGCTGGCTTGCGCCTGGGTCGTTTCCGGTTTGAATGCCGGGTGCAGTCGAGCCCCCGCGTGCGCTGGGTGGAAATGCGCGGCGTGATTGAAAAAGGCCGCACGGACCAACCCATTCGCGGTTACGGCACAGTGCTGGACATCACCGACCGCAAGACCACCGAGCACGCCATGGAGCGCCTGGCGTTTTACGACTCGCTCACCGGCCTGCCCAACCGCACCAACGGCATGATGCTGGCGCAGCAAATGCTCGACCAGGCCCGGCAGGCAGGCGTGGCGGTCGCTGTGCTGTTTGTGGACTTCGACCGCTTCAAGGAAATCAACGACACCCATGGCCACATCGTGGGTGACAACGTGCTCAGCGAGCTGGCGGCCCGGTTTCGCTCGGCCTGCGCCAAGAATGATGTCTTTGCGCGCGTGGGTGGCGATGAATTCATGTGCGCTTACAAGCTCGCACCCGGCGAAGACCCACTGGAGCGGGCAAAGCAATTGCAGCACGCGCTCGGCCTTCCGGTGGTGTTCGACAGCCTGAAGTTTGAGGTAGGCGCCAGCATCGGCGTGGCCCTGTTCCCCGAGCATGGCGACAGCGTGGAAGACCTGCTCAAATATGCCGACATCGCCATGTACGACATCAAGGGGCGCGGGGGCGGCAGCCTGCTCTTTAACGAAGCGCTGGGCCTGAAGCTGGAGAGGCGCATCTCGCTGGGCGCCAAGCTGGCCCATGCACTGGCCCATTCGCAACTGCAACTGCACTACCAGCCCAAGGTGCACCTGGCCACCGGCACGCTGTGCGGCGTGGAAGCGCTCTCGCGCTGGTGCGACGAAGAGGGGCAATGGATCAGCCCGGCCGAATTCATTCCGGTGGCGGAAGAGCGCGGGCTGATCAACGAGCTGGGCGACTGGACGCTGACGCAGGCCGCGCGCGACATTCGCTACTGGCAAGAAGCAGGCGCGGCGGTGGTGCCCCGCGTGGCGGTCAACGTGTCCGCAGCGCAGATGATGGACGAAGGCTTTGCAGAGCGTGCCCTCCACCTGGTGCGTGCGCAAGGGGTGGAGCCCAGCATGATCGAGCTGGAAATGACCGAATCCGCACTGATGAACGAGCCCGAAAAGGCGCGCCATGCGGCTTCGCGGCTGGTGCAGGCGGGTTTCTGCCTGTCCATCGACGACTTCGGCACCGGATACTCGTCGCTGGAGCGGCTGCAGAGCTTTCCCGTGTTCAAGCTCAAGATCGACATGTCCTTCGTGCGCGACATGGACACCCATGCAGGCAACCGCGCCATCGTCACGGCCGTGATCGGCATGGCCAAGGCGCTGAAGCTGGAGACGGTGGCCGAGGGCGTGGAGACTGCGGCGCAGGCGGCCTTGCTGACGGAGCTGCATTGCGACGAAGCGCAGGGCTACCTCTATTCCAAGGCCCTGCCACCGCAAGTGCTGCTGCAGCGCTGGCTGCAGCAACCCTCCTCAGAGACAGCCCCTGGCAGCACGCCCAAGGCTTGAACCTGCCCCTGCGCGACCCCAGTGTTGCGCAGGGCACCACCCACGGAGCAATGCTGATGGCGGCCAACGCTTTCATGGCCTATGCTAGCGGGCACTGTTCCCTATCAACGCAACGCACATCGCCATCATGAGCCTCCCTGATCAATCCGTCGTATTCGGCACCGAAGACCTGCTGATGAGCCTGTGCAACTCCGTCACGCGCGTGCTCTCCGTGGCCACACAAAGCCAGGTGCACTATTCCGGCATGGTGCAGCGCATCTCCAAAACCTGCCTCAAGCCCGACATTGGCTGCTTTGTGCTGTTCGATGGCGGCTTCTCGGGCCTGGTCATCATCAACTTCTCTGCCTCCGCCGCGATGGAGCTGTACCAAAGCTACCTGCTGAGCATGGGCATGTCCAAGGAAGACCTGGTGTCTTCGTACACGTCTGATGAAGTCAGCAACGTGATGGGCGAGCTGATGAACCAGGTGGTGGGCGACTTCACCGGCAAGATCCGCCGCGAACTGCAAACCCACATCACCCAGAACCAGCCCAAGATGCTGGTGCTGAACAAGCAGGTGATGCTGAGCGTGGACGCCAACCTCGACAACCCCGAGGCCCGCCGCGTGACCTTCTACACCGGCAACAACAACATCTTCTACCTGGAACTGGCCATCGACCGGACCGAGTTCATCAAGCTCTACGACTTCGAGCCCCAGGAAACCCCCGACCCCGACGCGCTGATGGCCCAGGCCCACCAGCCCGCGCCCGCTGCTGCAGCACCTGCCGCCGCGACGGACAGTGACACCGACGACCTGCTCAAGTCCCTGGGCATGTGAGGGCAGCGGCGGCAGCCCCTGCCGCATGCCTGCGGACTGCCACACGCGGCCCAAAGATCAAGGCACCGGAAACCCCGGTGCTTTTTTCTTGCCTTGACTTCCATATTTCAATTATCATTGAATTATGGAAACCAATGATGTTGTCAAAGCCATGGCGGCGCTGGCCCAGGCCTCGCGCCTGGAGATTTTTCGCGCCCTGGTCGTGGCCGGCACCGAGGGCATGACGCCCTCGGCCCTGAGTGATGCACTGGGTGTGGCGGCCAACACCCTCTCGTTCCACCTGAAGGAACTGACCAACGCCGGCCTGGTGGCGCAAGAGCGTGCAGGCCGCAACCTGATCTACCGCGCCCAGTTCGAGCGCATGAACGCGCTGATGGGCTACCTCACCGAAAACTGCTGCCAGGGCCAGGCCTGCCTGCCCGCGCAGACCACCCACTGCGCCTGCTGAGCCCCCCTTTTTCACCCCGGGAGATCCCCATGAAGCGCTTTCACGTTCACCTGCACGTCAATGATCTGGCCGCCAACATTGCCTTCTATTCGCGCCTGTTTGGCGCTGCCCCCACCCGCGTGGAGGCCGACTACGCCAAATGGATGCTCGAAGACCCACGCGTGAACTTCGCCATCTCCACGCGCGGCGCGCAGGCGGGGCTGGACCACCTGGGCTTTCAGGTGGATGACGCCGCCGAACTGGCGGCGCTGAAGGAACGCGCCACGGCCGCCGACATGGCTTTGCTGGACGAGGGCGCCACCACCTGCTGCTACGCCCGCAGCGAAAAGCACTGGATCACCGACCCCCAGGGCGTGGCGTGGGAGCACTTTCACACGCTCGAAAACATTCCTGTGTTCAATGAAGCGGCAGCGGTGCCGCAAGGCGCCTGCTGCACCCCCAAAGCAACCGCTGCACCCCAGGCCACCACACAGGCCGCGTGCTGCGGCCCGTCCAAATCCTCTTCTTCCCATTGCTGCTGACCTGAGGCCCCGAATGACCGAATCCGCCACCCCTCTGAACGTTCTCTTCCTGTGCACCCACAACTCGGCACGCAGCATCCTGGCCGAAGCGCTGCTCAACGCCATGGGCGAAGGGCGCTTCAAGGCCTATTCCGCCGGCAGCAGCCCGCGTGACAACCAGCAGCCCAATCCGCTGGGCCTGCAGGTGCTGCAAAAAGCCGGTATCCCCACCGAAGGGCTGCGCAGCAAAAGCTGGGACGAGTTTGCCGCCCCCGGCGCGCCCCACATGGACCTCATCATCACCGTGTGCGACAACGCCGCAGGCGAGGTCTGCCCCTTCTGGCCTGGCCACCCGGCCACCGCCCACTGGGGGTATGCCGACCCGTCCGAAGGCGATGGCAGCGACGAAGAAAAGCTCGAAGCCTTCCGCAAGACCCTGCACGCCATCCAGCGCCGCCTGTCGCTGCTGATCAGCCTGCCCGACGAAAAGCTGCACCACGCCATGCTGCAAAGCACCGCGCGTGACCTGGCCAGCCACTGACCCGCCCCTACTCCCTGCTCCGTTCACCATGTCCACCCTCACGCCCACCTCTTGCCCCCCCGCCGCGCCCGCCACCCAGGGCATGAGCGTGTTCGAGCGCTACCTCACCGTCTGGGTGTTCCTGTGCATCGTGGTGGGCATTGCGCTGGGGCAGTTGTGGCCCGGCGCGTTCCAGGCCATCGGGCGCATGGAAGTCGCCCAGGTCAACCTGCCCGTGGGTGTGCTGATCTGGGTGATGGTCATCCCCATGCTGATGAAGGTGGACTTTGCCGCGCTGGGCGAAGTGCGCCAGCACATGCGCGGCATTGGCGTCACGCTGGTGGTGAACTGGCTGGTCAAGCCGTTTTCGATGGCGTTTCTGGGCTGGCTGTTCATTCGCCAGTGGTTCGCCCCGTGGCTGCCCGCAGACCAGATCGACAGCTACATTGCCGGGCTCATCCTGCTGGCAGCCGCGCCGTGCACAGCCATGGTGTTTGTGTGGAGCCGCCTGACCGGGGGCGACCCGCTGTTCACCCTGTCGCAGGTGGCGCTGAACGACAGCATCATGGTGCTGGCGTTTGCACCGCTGGTGGCGTTTTTGCTGGGGGTGTCGGCCATCACCGTGCCGTGGGACACGCTGCTCACCTCGGTGGTGCTGTACATCGTGATCCCCGTGGCCATTGCCCAGGCGCTGCGCCGCGCCCTGCTGGCACGCGGTGCAACGGCGCTCGATGCCGCACTGGCACGCATTGGCCCCTGGTCCATCGGCGCGCTGCTGGCCACACTGGTGCTGCTGTTCGCCTTCCAGGGCCAGGCCATCCTCAACCAGCCGCTGGTCATCGCCTTGCTGGCCGTGCCCATCCTCATCCAGGTGTTCTTCAATGCAGGGCTGGCGTACTGGCTCAATCGCGCAGTGGGTGAAAAGCACAGCGTGGCCTGCCCCTCGGCGCTGATTGGTGCGTCCAATTTCTTTGAACTGGCCGTGGCCGCCGCCATCAGCCTGTTCGGCTTTCACTCTGGCGCCGCGCTGGCCACGGTGGTGGGGGTGCTGATCGAGGTGCCGGTGATGCTGCTGGTGGTGCACATCGTCAACCGCAGCAAGGGCTGGTACGAGCGCGCTGCGTAAAGAAGGCACCGCCCAGAACATCAAAAATGATAGCTGCCAGCGCTTACTAGATAAGCGCTGGAGGCACTTTTGGCATCAAACTGCTCCCAGCACCCTTCCCACGCATCACACCGCCCCGTGGGCTTCCACATACAGGGCGTACAGCGAGTGTGAGCTGGCCATGTACAGGCGGTTGCGCTTGGGGCCGCCAAAGCACAGGTTGGCGCAACGCTCGGGCAGGCGGATGTGGGCCAGTGGCTTGCCCTGCGGGTTGAACACCATCACGCCATCCAGGTCTTCGGGCTTGCCCTTGAGCGGGTAGACCTTGCGGCCGCCCTGCTCCACCGGCTCGGGCTGCAGGGCGCCGTTGCTGCCCCAGCCGCACCACAGGGCAGCCGACGCAAGGAGTGGCAGGGCTGGCTCAGCGCACCATGCAGGGCAGCTTGTGGTTGAACTTCCAGCCGGGAATGAGGTACTGCATGGCGATGGCGTCGTCGCGCGCGCCCAGGCCATGCTGCAGATAGAGCTGGTGGGCCTTCTCGACTTCCACCATGTCCAGCTCCACCCCCAGGCCCGGCTTCTGCGGCACCTGCACATGGCCGCCCACGATCTGCAGGGGGTCTTTGGTCAGGCGCTGGCCGTCCTGCCAGATCCAGTGGGTGTCGATGGCCGTGACGCGGCCCGGTGCGGCGGCGCCCACATGGGTGAACATGGCCAGGGACACATCAAAGTGGTTGTTGGAGTGCGAGCCCCAGGTCAGGCCCCAGTCGCGGCAGGTCTGCGCCACGCGCACCGAACCCGCCATGGTCCAGAAGTGCGGGTCGGCCAGCGGAATATCCACGCTTTGCAGCGACAGCGCGTGGGTGAACTGCCGCCAGTCGGTGGCAATCATGTTGGTGGCCGTGGGCAGGCCGGTGGCGCGGCGGAACTCGGCCATCACCTCGCGGCCGCTGAACCCTTCTTCTGCACCGCAGGGGTCTTCGGCATAGGCCACCACGCCGCGCATTTTCTGGCCCAGGCGAATGGCGTCTTTGAGCAGCCAGCCGCCGTTGGGGTCGAGCGTGACGCGGGCCTCGGGGAAGCGCTCGTGCAGCGCCACCACGGCTTCCACTTCCTCATCGCCGCGCAGCACGCCGCCTTTGAGCTTGAAATCGTTGAAGCCATAGCGTTCGCGCGCGGCCTCGGCCAGGCGCACGATGGACTCTGCGGTCATGGCCTTTTCGTGGCGCAGGCGGAACCAGTCGTTGTCAGCGCCCGGGTCGGTGGCGTAAGGCAGGTCGGTCTTTTCGCGGTCGCCAATGTAGAAGAGGTAGCCCAGCATCTCCACGGCATCGCGCTGCTGGCCTTCGCCCAGCAGCGCGGCCACGGGCACGTTCAGGTGCTGGCCCAGCAAGTCGAGCAAGGCAGATTCCACCGCCGTCACGGCATGGATGGCCGTGCGCAGGTCAAAGGTCTGCAGGCCCCGGCCACCGGAATCCCGGTCAGCAAACTGCTGCTGCATGCGCTGCAGCACCCGCTGGTAGGCGCCAATGGGCTGGCCCACCACCAGCTCGCGGGCGTCTTCCAGCGTCTGGCGAATCTTTTCGCCGCCGGGCACCTCACCCACCCCGGTGTTGCCCGCACTGTCCTTGAGCACGACCAGATTGCGGGTGAAGAACGGGGCGTGGGCACCGCTCAGGTTCATCAGCATGCTGTCGCGGCCCGCCACGGGAATGGCGCGCAGTTCGGTCACAACGGGGGTCGAAGACGGGGTCATGGTCAGAGAGAGGAGTAGTTAAAAAGAGGGGCTGCTGTCCGTCGCGGCAACCTGCAGCCCACAGGGCCCGTCAGCGGGCCCTGTGGGCAGGCACATCAATCGGCCTTGATGTTGCGGTCGGCGATCAGCTTCTTCCAGCGGGCGAATTCAGCGGCCTGGTAGGCGGCGAACTGCTCGGGCGTGTTGGCCACGATTTCAAAGCCCAGGTCCAGCAGCTTGGGCTTGACCTGTGCATCGTTCAGCCCGGCCACGATGGCGGCGTGCAGCTTGGCTTTCACATCGGCGGGCAGGCCGCGCGGCGCGGCAAAGGCCTGCCACGAGTACACGTTGGCGTCCTTGATCCCACCCTCTTCCAGCGTCTGCACCTGGGGCAGCAGGGGCGAGCGCTTGGCGCTGGTGATGGCCAGCGCCCGGAGCTTGCCCGCCTGGATTTGCGGCATGGCGGTGTTGATGTTCATGAACGAGGCATCGACCTGGCCGCCCAGCAAATCGGTCATCACCGGGCCACCGCCACGGTAGGGCACGTGCACGCCGCTGGTGTTGGTCTGCTGCCAGAACAGCTCGGCCGTGAGGTGGTCGCTGCTGCCGTTGCCCGACGAGGCAAAGGTCATCTTGCCCGGCTGGGCCTTGTGGAAGGCGATCACATCGGCCAGCGACTTGTGGGGCGATGCGGCGGGCACCACCAGCACATTGGGCGCCTGCACCGCCACCGTGAGGTAGTCAAAGTCTTTCAGCGCGTCGTAGGGCACCTTGGCCAGCAGGTGGGGGGCAATCACCAGCGGGCCCAGCGATGTCACCAGCAGGGTGTGCCCGTCAGCCGGCGAGCGCGCCACCGCACCCGCGCCGATGGTGCCCGTGGCACCGGCCTTGTTGTCCACGATGAAGGTGCCACCCAACTTGTCTTGCAGCTTGGGAATGAGGGTGCGGGCGATCAGGTCGGTGGAGCCACCGGGCGGAAAGGGCACGACCATGGTCACCGGCTTGTCGGGCCAGGCCAGGGCCGAGGTCATGGTCAACGCAGCAGCCACCGCGCACAACAGCTTCTTCATGTTTGTCTCCTTGGGTTGAATGAGAGCACCGGCATTCGGGCGACCGGCTGGGTGGGTTCAGGGTTGGTTCGCGGAGCCTCAGCCTCTACCAGCACCGCAGGCCTTTCCACTTCAAGCACCCCTGGCGGTGGTCGCATCACTCAAGGTGGTGGCGCCTGGCCTGGGTACCGAAGGGTCTGGCTTGTCGATGACCCGGTAAGTTTTGGTACCGCTACCAAATTCAGACGGGCAAATGGTAGCGGTACCAAAATTGGCCGTCAATGTCGTACAACTCAGGGTATTCCCGAAATTCTGAAAAGTTTTTGAGTGCACTTTTGCCAGCACCACGGGCCCAAGGGCCTGCCACCGCCGGCAAAAAACTCAGGTCGTATCGCGTTCGACGATGGAGAAGTCCACCTGCACCACGGCGGGGTCCACCTCCCGCCCCTCGGCACGGTCCATCAAATACTGGGCTGCCAGCCTGCCGATGTGCGCGCCATTGATTTGCACCGTGCTCAAGGCGGGCAGCATGTCGGCCACAAAGGGCACATCGCCAAAACCCATGATCGCCAGCTGCCCGGGCACGGCAATCTGCCGGGCGCGGGCCTCGGTCGCCACCCCCACGGCCAGCAAGTCAGAGCTGCAGAACACGGCATCGGCCTCGGGGCATTCGTGCACCAGTCGGGCCAGGGCATCACGCCCGCTGCGCAGCGAGCGTTGCGCCCCCACGTTGACCACATGCACCGGGGGCAAGCCCGCCTGCTCGGCGGCCTCGGCAAAGGCAGCGGCGCGCCGCGCAGCCCGCTCGTCTTCGGCGGTGACCAGTGCCAGGCGCTTGCGCCCCTTGGCGACGAAGAACTGCGCCACGGCACGGCCAATATCAAGGTGCGAGAAACCCACCAGCATGTCGATGGGCGTGGGGGTCAGATCCCAGGTTTCCACCACCGGAATGCCCGAGGCCACCAGGCGCGTGCGCCCCTTGCCTGCACCCATGATGCCGGTGAGAAAAATGCCATCGGGCCGCCGGCCGATGATGGCCTCCAGCAGCAACTCCTCCCGGTCGGCGGAGTAGCCCGACTGCCCGAGCATCAGCTGGTAGCCCGCATCAAACAAGGTGCTGTTGAGCGCCTCGATGGTTTCCATGAAGACCGACATCACCGTGCTGGGCACCACCGCCGCAATCAGCCGGCTGCGCGCCGACGCCAGCCCGCCCGCCATGCGGTTGGGCACATAGCCGGTGCGCTGCACGGCATCGAGCACACGCTGGCGCACCTCGGGCGAGACCTGGTCGGGGGTGTTCATCACCCGCGATGCCGTGATGGGCGCCACACCTGCGAGTTTGGCCACATCACGCAGGGTGATCGCACCACTGCTGCGGCGCGAGCGCCTGGGGTTGTCTTTTTCAGTCATCAGTGGTTTAAAATGGTACCGGTACCATACACATCACACAAGCCGGCGCGACCTGGGGAGGGATGCGCGCGAAGTGCCAGATCATAGGAGACAGCATGTCCGATTGCCCCACCGATGAGCCCCTGAAACCGCTCACCATCCGCATGCACGACAGCGACAACGTCGCCATCGTGGCCAACGATGGTGGCCTGCCCGCAGGCACCGCCCTGCCCTCGGGCCTGGTGCTGCGCGACAAGGTGCCGCAGGGCCACAAGGTGGCGCTGGTCGATCTGCCCGCCGGGGGCGCGGTGCTGCGCTACGGCATTCCCATTGGCTATGCCATCAGCGACATTCCGGCAGGCAGCTGGGTGCACGAGCGGCTGCTGTCCATGCCCGAGGCGCGCGAGCTGGACGCCCTGCCCATGGCCACCACACGCGGCCAGGCCTTGCCCCCGCTGGAGGGCTACACCTTTGAGGGCTACCGCAACGCCGATGGCTCGGTGGGCACGCGCAACATCCTGGCCATTACCCAGACCGTGCAGTGCGTGGCGGGCGTGACCGAATTTGCCGTGCAGCGCATCAAGCAAGAACTGCTGCCCCGCTACCCCAACGTGGACGACGTGGTGGCGCTGGAACACGGCTACGGCTGCGGTGTGGCGATTGACGCGCCCGACGCCATCATCCCCATCCGCACCCTGCGCAACCTGAGCCTGAACCCCAACTTTGGCGGCGAGGTGATGGTGGTGAGCCTGGGCTGCGAAAAGCTGCAGCCCGAGCGTTTGCTGCCCCCCGGCTCCATCCCCGTGGTGGACGAACGCAGCAGCACCCAGGGGCTGGATGTGGTGTGCCTGCAGGACGAAGCCCATGTGGGCTTCATGTCGATGGTGGAGTCCATCATGCGCCAGGCGGAAACCCACCTGCAGCGCCTGAATGCGCGCCGCCGCGAAACCGTGCCTGCCAGCGAACTGGTGGTGGGCGTGCAGTGCGGGGGCAGCGATGCGTTCTCGGGCGTCACCGCCAACCCGGCCGTGGGCTTTTGCACCGACCTGCTGGTGCGGGCCGGGGCCAGCGTGATGTTCTCGGAAACCACCGAAGTGCGTGACGGCATTGCGCAGCTCACGGCCCGCGCCGCCACCCCCGAGCTGGCCGAAGCCATGGTGCGCGAGATGGCCTGGTACGACGCCTACCTGCAGCGCGGCAGCGTGGACCGCAGTGCCAACACCACGCCCGGCAACAAGAAGGGCGGGCTGTCCAACATCGTCGAAAAGGCCATGGGCTCCATCGTCAAGTCCGGCTCCGCTCCTATCGTGGGTGTGCTCTCGCCGGGCGAAAAGCTACAAACCCGGGGCCTGACCTATGCGGCCACCCCCGCCAGCGACTTCATCTGCGGCACCCTGCAACTGGCTGCGGGCATGAACCTGCATGTGTTCACCACCGGCCGCGGCACGCCTTACGGGCTGGCCGAGTGCCCCGTCATCAAGGTGGCTACCCGCACCGACCTGGCCCGCCGCTGGCACGACCTGATGGACGTGAACGCAGGCACCATTGCCGAAGGCAAGGCCACCATTGAAGAGGTGGGCTGGCAGCTCTTTCACCTGATGCTGGACGTGGCCAGCGGCCGCAAGAAGACCTGGGCCGAACACTGGAAGCTGCACAACGCCCTGGTGCTGTTCAACCCGGCCCCGGTGACCTGAGCCGCGGGAGGCCTCTTTCACGCAGCAGCCTTGGAGGGAGGTGCCTGGCAAAGCCAGCACCGCTCTTTTTTTAACAATTCGGCTTGATATTGATCAACTGTCGTTGTTGGGGGTACTCGTACAGTCAACGCTTCATTGCTTCTGTGCGCCACCATGTCCATCGAACTCTATCGCGACAAGAATCATGCTTGCATCATGTTCACCGACCTCATCGAGGAGGATGGGCAGGCAGTGCAGGCCAACCAGTTCCTGATCGTGGACGATGACACCGGGGCCATCATCGACCCCGGTGGCAACCTGGCGTTCAACGAGCTGTTCATGGGGATGACGAAGCATTTCCCCCCCCACAAGCTGTCGTACCTGATCGCCTCCCACGCAGACCCGGACATCATTGCCTCGCTGGACCGGTGGCTCACCAGCACCAAGGCATCGCTGGTCATCTCCCGCGTGTGGGAGCGCTTTGCGCCGCACTTCACCAAAGTGGGCAAGACAGAAAACCGCGTCATCGGCGTGCCCGACAGCGGTGGTCACCTGCCCCTGGGGCGGCATGAACTGGTGCTGTTGCCAGCCCACTTCATGCACTCCGAAGGCAACTTCCATTTCTACGACCCGGTCAGCAAGATCCTGTTCACGGGTGACCTGGGCGTGTCGATGATGTCCGGCGCCGAGGCAAGCCGCCCCGTCACCGATCTGCAGGCCCACATTCCCCGCATGGAAGGCTTCCACCGCCGCTACATGGTGTCCAACAAGATCCTGCGGTTGTGGGTGAACATGGCCCGGCAACTGGACATTGCCATGATCGTGCCGCAGCACGGCGCCCCCATCATGGGCAAGCCAGCCATCCAGGATTTCTTTGCGTGGATCGAAAACCTCAAATGCGGCATCGACCTGTTTGATGACCGCGCCTACCAGGTGCCCACAGCGCACATCGACCCCGTGACGCGCCAGATGCGTCCCGCCTTGCGGCAGGTGGGTTGACACTCTGAGCAGGGCTGCCGGCGGGCGGGCCCTGCTTTCTGGCAACAAGCCGCACGACAAACGAGTTTTGGAGCCCCCTCGAACAAGGGTTCTCACCACATCGCTAAGGACTTGGCCGACAGACCACCGCCGGTGGTCAGCCGTTGGCAGAGACTCAGCCCTGCTTCTTCAAGCGCATTTCCGCCGCCTGCGCATGGGCCTGCAGGCCCTCGCCGTAGGCCAGCTCGGCAGCGATTTTCCCAAGCACCTGGGCACCCGCTTCGCTCACCTCAATGAGGCTGCTGCGTTTCTGGAAGTCGTACACGCCCAGCGGCGAGGAGAAGCGCGCGGTGCCGCTGGTGGGCAGCACGTGGTTGGGGCCTGCGCAGTAGTCGCCCAGGCTTTCGGAGGTGTACGCCCCCAGGAAGATCGCGCCCGCGTGGCGCAGCAGTGGCTCCCAGCGGTGCGGGTCGTTGCTGCTGTCTTCCAAGTGCTCTGGAGCGATGCGATTGCTGATCGCGCAGGCTTCTTCCATGTCCTTCGTCAAAATCAGCGCACCCCGGCCGGTAAGGCTCTTGGCGATGATTTCGGCGCGCGGCATGGTGGGCAGCAGGCGGTCGATTTCGCGCTGTACGGCGTCGA
>ERZ724518.168-NODE-168-length-24772-cov-4.620100_pt1 | contig 24772 bp, 7 predicted proteins | sample MGYA00376051_ERZ724518 | MGnify/ENA primary metagenome ERZ724518 (study PRJEB28724, sample SAMN07190885) | wastewater metagenome | isolation source: influent of sewage treatment plant in Hong Hong | place: Hong Kong | collected 2016-03-17 ... | reverse complement strand
CCATCGACCTGATCGATGAAGAAAAGATTAAAAAATCCAATCTGGTATTAGTTACGGCCATGTCACCCACTCCCGCCGGTGAAGGTAAAACTACAGTAAGCATCGGCCTTTCCCAGGGCCTGAATCGCATAGGAAAAAAGACCTGTGTGGTGCTGAGAGAGCCTTCGTTGGGACCCGTATTTGGCATCAAAGGTGGAGCTACCGGAGGTGGATATTCCCAGGTTTTGCCTATGGAAGATATCAACCTACACTTTACAGGCGACATTCATGCCGTAGAAAGGGCACACAACCTGCTGGCAGCTTTGATAGACAACAATCTTCAAAGCAAAAAACGTTCACTCAATCTCGACCCACGACAGATTTATTTTAAGCGGGTGATGGATATGAATGACCGGTCACTGCGTAAGATTGTCGTAGGCATGGGCGGCACAGGCAATGGTATACCCCGCGAGACGGGCTTTGATATTACGGTTGCTTCAGAAGTGATGGCCATCCTTTGCCTGTCCAATAGCATCAAAGACCTGAAACAACGATTGGGCAATATCTTTGTGGGCTATACCATGGACCAGCAGCCGGTTTATGCCCGGGATCTCAAAGCCCAGGGAGCCATGGCAGCCTTGCTGAAAGATGCATTGCAACCCAATCTGGTGCAAACGCTCGAAGGGTATCCGGCCATCATCCATGGCGGTCCATTTGCCAATATTGCGCAGGGTACCAATACCGTTATTGCAACAAAGACTGGTCTGTCGCTTGCTGATTGGGTAGTTACTGAAGCCGGTTTCGGTTCTGATCTTGGAGCTGAAAAATTTATGGACATCAAATGCCAAAGCTCAGGGCTGGCACCAAAAGTAATTGTTCTGGTGGCCACAATCAGGGCCATCAAATACCACGGAGGTTGCGATCTAAAGGACATCAAGGAAGAAAACCTTGCGGCCCTAGAAAAGGGCTTTGTCAACCTGGAAAAACACATTGAAAACGCTTCTCTCTACGGACTGCCAGCTGTGGTTGCCATCAACCAGTTTGCTACCGATACTGAAGCGGAACTAGCCTTATTGCAAAAATTATGCGCTGCCAAGGGCGCCAATGCCTGTGTGGCCAATGTATGGGGTAAAGGGGGAGAAGGTGCCGAAAATCTAGCCAGGGTAGTGGTAGAAACGGTTGAAAAGGCGGGTGGTCAATTTAAACCACTTTACAGCTGGACACAGCCAATGAAAGAAAAAATAGAGACCATTGCAACAAAGGTTTATGGTGCTGCCAAGGTTGAATATTCTCCCCAGGCACAATTGCAACTCAGAAGGATATCTAAGCTGGGCCTGGATGGTGCTGCGGTTTGTATTGCCAAGACCCAAAAATCATTGTCAGACAATCCGGATGTCATTGGCAGACCCAATGGTTTTACCATATCCGTAAGGGACATTGAAATTGCTGCAGGTGCCAATTTTGTGGTGCCCATTACAGGTGAAATGATGCGCATGCCGGGTTTACCCGAAGTACCATCATCTGAGGCCATTGACATTGATGATGAAGGCAATATTTCAGGCTTGTTTTAAGGTTTAAACTGAGGTACATGCAGCACCTCGGCTACATCCAGGAGTAAATCCGGAAATTGGCGGGGGCTGATAATGTCACCAGGCAGGAAGGAATTGATGCGTTGGTATTTTCCATCTTCATGGACAAAACATTCGATGAGTTTTTCTTCGGGCATGACGATCCAGTATTCACCTACACCACATTCCTCATAGACGCTGTACTTATCCTGTAAGTCTTTTTTACGGGTATGGGGAGAAAGGATTTCTATAATCCAGTCTGGTGACCCAAATACACCGGTGTCTTCTATAAGCCACGTATTACAAATGACGCATATATCAGGCTGCACTACTGTATTGGATTTTTCCCTCTTTCTATTCTCTACCGGAAGGATGATATCAGTAGGAGCCATAAACACCTGGCAGGGCTTATGGACAAAATAATTGGCAATCAACCGATAAAGATTGCCTTCAATAACCTGATGGCTTGGCCGGGGAGCGGGGCTCATTCTAAATAGTTTGCCCCGGATCAATTCTACCATTTCCTCAAATTCAAATTTAAGGTAGTCTTCGTAGGTGTAATAACCACTGTAATATGCTTCCAGTGGGTCATGGACTTCGGTGTCCAGGTCTTTTTGAGTAGGGTATTCCATCAACGTTTTAATTTGCAAAGATACTGGGATTTTGAACTACTAATCAAGTCCAATGCCTGGATGATAAAACATACAGCTTGTATAAAAACAATTAAAATTTTGAATTATCCTAAAAATCGAAAGAAGATTTTACCATAGCCTTGGAACCATTTGCTGCACCAAATTATTAATAATAAGATATTCATTTACAAAATTTTATTATATTTGTAATAATAGCTTTAATTAAGAAATGCCTACCGGTCAGGTCATAAATGAAACAGAATTAGCAGAGGTAAGGAAAGCCTTTGATCACCTCATGCAGAGCATGAAGTCGAAAATCAACGACGAAGATCCTGCCAATCTGGAAAAGGCGTACGCAATGGCCGTTGAAGCCCACAAATACCAGCGCAGAAAGACAGGTGAACCCTATATTTTTCACCCCATAGAAGTTGCCAGAATTTGTTTTGAAGAGATCGGTCTGGGACCTACTGCTGTCATTTGTGCTTTGTTGCACGATGTGGTAGAAGATACCGACATGACACTTGAGGATATACGTCTGGCTTTTGGCGATAAGATATCATCCATTGTAGATGGCCTCACCAAATTGGACGGTAGCTACAACGACACCGAGAGTCCGCAGGCAGAAAACTTTAAAAAAGTATTGAGTACACTGGTGCTGGATGTAAGGGTGGTGCTCATCAAAATGGCAGACCGACTTCATAACTTGCGTACCATACATGGCCAACCCATCCATAAGCAGTTGAAAATAGCGGCAGAAACAAGTTATATTTATGTGCCTCTCGCTCACCGTTTGGGGCTTTACAAGGTGAAAACAGAATTTCAGGACATCTGTCTGCGGATTTCAGAGCCAGAGGTATACAATGAGATTCAGCGCAAACTGGAACATTCACAGGCAGACAGGAACAAATACATCAATGAGTTCATTGACCCGCTCAAGCACGGACTCGAAGAGCTTGAAGTAAAATACCGTGTGACAGGCAGGCCCAAGGCTATTTCTTCCATCTACGAAAAGATCAAAAAGAAGGGAGTAGAATTTGAGGAAATCTATGACTTGTTTGCTGTGAGAATCATTGTAGATGTACCCGTTAATAAAGAAAAAAGTACGTGCTGGCAGGTGTATTCTGTTATTACAGACGTTTATAAGCCCATACCCGAAAGATTAAAAGACTGGGTGACCACACCCAAAAGCAATGGTTACGAATCGCTGCACACTACTGTCATTGGTCCCAAAGGAAGATTTGTAGAAGTTCAGATCCGTTCCGAACGAATGGATGAAATTGCAGAGAAGGGATTTGCTGCGCACTGGAAGTACAAAGGAGTAAAATCGCAGGAAAGCGTTTATGATTCATGGCTCGACAATGTAAGGGATATTCTGGATACACAGCATTCCAATGCCCTTGAGTTTCTCAATGATTTTAAGACCAACCTCTTCAGCGAAGAAGTTTATGTGTTTACACCCAAAGGGGATATGAAGATCCTGCCTATGGGTGCAACCGCCCTTGATTTTGCCTTCGACATCCACACCGAGTTGGGATATAGGGCTACTGCCATTAAGGTCAACAACAAGCTGGTGCCTATGGGTTATAAACTCAACAATGGTGACCAGATCCAAATTACCACCAGCAAAAATCAAAAGCCAACCGAAGAATGGCTCAAGATGGTGGTAACCGGCAAGGCACGAAGCAAAATCAGATCCTCTATGAAAGAGGAAATGAAAAAGAGGGGCGAATATGGCAAAGAAGCTTTAGAAAGAAAGTTGAAAAACATGAAAATCGATTTTGAAGAAAATGTCGATTTTCTTGTCAAACAATATGGCTTTAAAAGCAGGGCCGACTTTTATTATGCCATAGCCGAGGAAAATCTCAAACTTTCAGACATGAAAGATTTTTCTGTGGAAAATGGCAAATTGGTTTTACAGAAAGAAGACATTCCGGAAGAAGTAGGTCGGGCTCCCGAAGAAATCAAACGCCCAAGGAGGGTGGCACTCAATAAGTCCAAAATTTTGGTCAATGGGGAGTCAGGTGACTTGTATGATTTTTCATTTGCCAACTGCTGCAACCCTGTTCCTGGCGACGAAATTTTTGGTTACACCACCTCTACCCAAAAGATGAAAATTCACAGGACCAATTGTCCCAATGCCACACATTTGCTGGCCAATTACGGATACAGGGTATTAAAAGTGGAATGGGATGACAATAAGGATGAAAATTTTGTGGCAGATTTGCGCATAACAGGTGTTGATAGTGGGGTAGGTGTGATTCAAAAACTCACCAACCTGATATCCAATGAACTGTCGCTCAACATGAGGGCCATCAGCATCCAGGGCAATGAAGGTTATTTTGAAGGTAAAATAAGCATCTTTGTAGCCAACAAAGATCAGCTCAACATCGCCATGCGAAGCATAAAACAATTGGAAGGTATTTCTACAGTAGAAAGGGTTGAACCCGTGAAAAAGACTTAATAAACATGGAAGTAAGTGTCAACAAAACAGATAACCTGATTCAGGAGGTAAAACAAATTTTTACAGCCTATCTGGAAACCCACGAACTCAGGAAAACACCGGAGCGATACGCCATCCTGGAAGAAATATACCGCAGGAATGACCACTTTGATGCAGAAGCTCTTTTTATCCATATGAAAAACCAGAATTACAGGGTAAGCCGGGCTACGGTTTACAATACCCTTGAATTACTCGTTTCCTGTGACCTGGTTACCCGCCACCAATTTGGTAAAAACTTTGCTCAATATGAAAAGTCCTATGGATTCAGGCAGCACGACCACATGATTTGTGTGGATTGTGGCAAAGTGCTTGAATTTTGCGATCCCCGGATCCAGCAAATTAAAAACATGATGGGAGATCTGCTGGAATTTTCTGTAACCCACCATGCCCTCAACCTTTATGGAAAATGCCAGAAAAAGGAATGTCCGGGCAAGGAAAACAGTCCGCATACCTATGCCTGATCTGGTAAAACAAATTGTTTCCCTCTTTGAGCAAAATGCCAATGCAGAAAATGCAGCCGCTATGGCTGCCTATATGAAAAACAACTTTCCGTTCTGGGGCATTAAGACCGATTTGAGGCGTTCATTGGTGGCCCCTTATGTACCATTGTTTAAGGCAATGAAACCCGATGAACAGCAAAGAATCATAACCGAATTCTGGAAAAAACCACAGCGAGAATGTCATCAGGCAGCTTTGGATTTATCTTCCAAAATTGTAAAAAAAACAGACCTCAGCTGGCTGCCCTTCTGGGAAGACAAATTGATGCGTAATGCATGGTGGGACAGTGTAGACTATATTGCCCCTTCACTCATCGGTCCGTTGCTCATAGACAAGCCTGCTTTACAGGAAAAATATGCCTGGCAATGGATGGAGACCGGTTACCTTTGGAAACAAAGATCCGCCCTTATTTTCCAGATTAAATACCGTACCAAAACCAATGCACAGCTGCTCTTCGATCTGATATTAAGCTGCGCATCGTCCAAAGAATTTTTCCTGCGCAAAGGTTCCGGCTGGGCTTTGAGGGAATATGGTAAGTATGCGCCACTGGAGGTATCCCAGTTTGTCAATGAGCACAAGGATGTGCTCTCGGGCCTGACCGTGAGGGAGGCAGTAAGAAACTTATGAGCCAGGTATACCCCAGCGCTAAAGAAACATGAAAAAATTATCTTATATATTTAATTATCCCGAAATTCGCACCACTTATGAGAGAACCAAGTTTTTCATACCTCAATGAACTCAACGAAATTCAGCGCAATGCGGTGACCAACATCGATGGGCCGGTCATGGTTATTGCCGGACCCGGTTCAGGTAAAACCAGGGTGCTCACCTATAGAATAGCACACATGATCCGTATGGGGGTGGCTCCGGGCCATATTCTGGCTCTTACCTTTACCAATAAGGCGGCCAGAGAAATGAAGCACCGCATCGAAAGCGTAGTGGGACAAGAAGCCAATAGGGTATGGGCAGGTACCTTTCACTCGCTATTTGCCAGAATATTGAGAACAGAGGCCCACAGACTGGGCTTTCCCAATGATTTTACCATCTACGATACCGATGATACCAAAAGTGTGATTGACGAAATCATCAAATCGCTCAACCTCGATAAAAAAGTGTATGTAGCGGGGCAGGTGCGTTCGCGGATATCTTCTGCCAAGAGTAATCTCATTACCCCAAAGGCCTATGCTGCGAATGAAGACCTCATGGCCATGGATCGCATGAACCGTCGCCCTTTGATTTATCAGATTTATGAAAAATATGTAGCCAAATGCCAAAAAGCCGGGGCTATGGATTTTGACGATTTGTTATTGCAAATGTTTAAGCTGTTGTATCAAAACCCCGATGGCGTGCGGGATAAGTACCAACGGCAATTTCGATACATAATGGTAGATGAGTTCCAGGATACCAATTATCTGCAGTATGAAATTCTCAAACTGCTGAGCTTGTACGAAGGAAGTCCGAGAAACATCTGCATTGTAGGAGATGACGCTCAGAGTATTTATTCTTTTCGGGGGGCAACCATCGAAAACATCCTGCAGTATGAACATGACTTTAAAGACGTAAAGACTTTTAAGCTTGAACAGAATTACAGGTCAACTTCCTTTATAGTCAATGCTGCCAATGATGTAATTTCTTACAACTCCAAACAGATTCAGAAAAAAATCTGGACCAACCGGGAGGAAGGGCCCAAGATCAAGATCATCAAATCGATGACAGAGACCGAAGAGGGCAAGCGGGTGGCAGATACCATCATTGAGCAAAAAAACCGGTACAATCTGGCCAATAAAGACATAGCCATCCTTTACCGAACCAATGGTCAGTCGAGGATTTTTGAAGAAGCATTAAGGAGGTACAACCTCAATTACAGAATCTATGGGGGATTGTCGTTTTATCAACGAAAAGAAGTAAAGGACCTCATTGCTTACATGCGATTGACCGTAAACGACAAGGACGATGAGGCGTTGAAGAGGGTCATCAACTATCCCAGAAGGGGTATTGGAGATGCCACGATTGACGGCATCATGCAGATTGCCAACGACAACGACATGAGTATGTGGGATGTGATTGGCCGGATTGAATTCAACGCCAGAGCCAAAAAAAGCATCGGCGAATTTGTGACTCTCATCCAGGCATTTAAGGCCTATGCGCAATCACACGATGCCTACCAGACAGCTTTGTACATTGCCAAACATTCGGGTATTGTTGACCAGTTTAAAGCGGAAGGAACTCCTGAAGCTGAGGCGCGCATGGAAAACATTACTTCCTTACTGGATGGCATCCAGGAGTTTGTAGAAGACGACGAGCTGAGTGTCAATGAAGAAATATCTACGGATAAATCGATGGCACAATTTTTACAAAGCATTTCACTGATGACCGACGCCGATGAAGACAAAGGCGAGGTAGACACCATTACCCTAATGTCGGTGCACGCTGCCAAAGGACTTGAATTCAAATCGGTCTTTGTAACGGGGCTTGAAGAAAACCTTTTCCCTAGCTATCAATCATTGTCTACCCCGGATCAGATCGACGAAGAACGCAGGTTGTTTTATGTGGCCATCACGAGAGCAGAGATTTATCTGGTGCTGACCTATGCCAATAGCCGGTATCAATTTGGACAGATGCGATTCAATGATCCGAGTCGGTTTATAGAAGAGATTTCTGAAGAAAACATAGACGCCATTACTGGCATTACGCGGGAAGAATCGCGCCCTGCTTTTGGCGAACCCAAATTATTGGGCAACTTCAAGAAACCCGGTCTGGCTGCTCCCAAAATTGACGCCAGTCAGTTTAAACCAAGCCCGCCGGAAAGCATCAGGAAGGGTCAAAAAGTGCTGCACTTAAAATTTGGTGAGGGCGAAGTCATGCACATTGATGAGCGAAATGTGGCCACTATCAATTTTCCTCAAGCCACAGATTCCAAAGAAAAAAGAATTGTGTTGCAGTTTGCCAAATTGCAGATCCTCGAATAGAACAATTGCAACTGATAATTTGCCATGATGTTATGCGCATTTATCGGAAGAATTATGGGAAGCCGAAAGCAAAAAAGTGGGCCAGGCTTTTGTGGTGTTTTTTCAAATTTAGGTTAAGGAATGGTGCAATTAAGTCAAATATGAATAAAATGTTATTTGTATTATATTGATATACAAACAAATATACATAAAAAAATAAAAATATACATAAATGTAGCAACAACATATTAAAGAAAACTTATATATTTGCGGGAGTGAATTTTATGTCCGTTTAGGCGGACAGATTTTCGATTATAGCACCTAACCTGAGATCTGATAGTGGATTAAGAGTAATTCATTAATAAGGTCCAAAATGAAAAAAGCTGTTTTAGCACCCCGATTTCTTAAAGGCATTATACCCATTCTTGCCTTTTTTGCATCACCATTTCTTTCCCCTCCTTTACAGGCTCAGTGTGTAGCACCTTCCGGTGTCATCCAGGGCATGGTATTCAGGGACAACAACAACAATGGTAAGCGCGAGCAGGGCGAACCTGCAGAATCCAATGTATTGGTTTCCATTTACAATTCCTCCGGTCAGCTCATTGCCAATCAGGCTACAGATGCATCCGGCAATTACACATTTGCGGGATTGACAGATGGGGGCAAGTACCGTCTTGGCTTCGATTTTTTGCCCAAATTTTCAAATTCATATCTGGGTGCGGACAACAAGTCCAACGTTCAGTTGATCACGGCTCCGGCCTGCAATGCCTCTTTGGGACTTGCTGCCAGTCATGCCGACTGTGGAAGTAACCCCGAAATTTTCAGTACCTGTTTTGTGCAGGGTGCCACCAACGGTGCCAACGGTACCATGGAAACCTTGTTGGGTATTGAATACAACTTCAATGGTTCTTCAACGCCGGTAAAGTATGCCATGCACAATGAAACTGGCTCCGTTTGGGGTCTGGCATGGAAGAGCTCTTCCAACGAACTGTTTTCATCAGCTTTCGTAAAACAATATTCCGGACTCACCCAACATGGTCCAGGAGCCATCTTTAAAACAAAAATTTCGGGTAACACCAGCGCAGGAACTCAGCTGTTTGCAAAGTTGAGCGACCTGGGCATTGATGTAGGCAACCTTGCCTTCACGGATGTTACCGATTGTCAGTATGGAACCCAGGTGGGTAAAATTGGACTTGGGGCATTGGCCATCAGTCCGGCTGAGGATTACCTCTACGTTGTCAACCTTTACAGGAAGTCAATCGTAAGGATTCCTACCAGCAATCCAACGGCTGCCAACACAGTTGAAATTTCAATTCCCAATCCTGGCTGTTCCAATGGAGAATATGCCCCATTTGCATTGAAATACTACAACGACAAGCTGTACGTGGGTGTCACCTGCTATGAGCAAACAAGCCAGTCTGCTGCCAACAGTGCGGCGGTAGTATACGAGATGGACCTCAACACCCAAACATTTACCAACATCTTTTCAACAACTTATTTAAAGGGTTATTGGAAAGATGAACCTTATAATGACTTTTCAACCCAGCATTGGTTTACCGATTTGGATTTTACCGATGATGGCAATATGATAATCACATTTACAGATAGAGTTGGTCACAAATATTGCAACCAGCCATCCAACAGATTGGATCATCAGTTTCCTGATATTCTCATGGTGTGGAACAACAATGGTGTTTGGACCCTTGAAAACAATGGAACAGCAGGTTCACTTACAGGTACTGGTGTAGGAAATACCCAGGGACCAGGCGGTGGTGAATTTTTTGGAAACGATTATTGGGTAACCCAACCCGCATATCACCCTGAAATTGCGTTGGGCAGTATTTATGTATTGCCAGGCACAGGTTCTGTGGTAACAGCAGCTTATGACCCGGGCACCAATTCTTATTCGGGTGGAATGCAAAGATACAGCACTACCGATGGCAGTAAATTGGGTGCAAAAGAATTGTACATCAGACAGACCACAACCTTATTTGGAAAAGCAACCGGCTTTGGTGACATCGTAGGAAGGTGTGGCCTTCCCAGCATCCAAATTGGTAACCTTGTGTGGTATGATGAAAATAAAAACGGCATTCAGGATGCAGGCGAATTGCCTGTAACCAACCTCAACTTGCAGTTGCTGGATGCCAATTGTCAACAAGTGGCCAGCACAACAACAAACAATGAGGGCCAATATGTATTCTCTGATTTGCAGGCGGGACAGCAATATTATATTTCTATTCCTGCACCATCGTTGGATTTCAACTACCAGTTGGTTTCACTCAATGGAAGCAATTATTTGTTTAGCCCCAATGTCAATCAAAATGCGGCGCTCGACAACAATGCGTCTTTTACAGCAAATGGTTGTGCCAATACTGTGATAGCAGTAAGTCACGACAGAACCAATCACAATGTAGATATTGGTTTGGTAGCCGTTTCGGGCTTTGACCTTGCCCTTAAAAATGAATTGATTTCTTCTGAATTGCCACGATACAATGATTGGGTTGAATTCAGAATGACCATATACAACCAGGGAGGTGTACCTGCCAAAAACATCAATGTTGTAAACTATATTCCAGCAGGTTATACCTTTAGTCTGGCCGACAATCCGGGCTGGACAATCGAGGGCAGCACAGCGAAGACTACCATACCTGGTACTTTATTGCCAGGTTCCAATACATCAGTAGTCATAAGATTGAGAATCATTTCATCTGATCTCAATAAGTTGGTTGATGTAGCTGAAATTGCGTCTGCTACGGATCACAACGGCGTGGTGCAGACAGATGTAGACTCCACTCCAGATGCTAATATGTCAAATGACGAAGGCGGTGACGTAAACACCATTACCGACAATAAAATAGACGACAATGGCACCATCGACGAAGACGACCAGGACCCTGCTATGGCACGTGTTATGGACCTTGCATTGAAGCAGGTAATTCAAAACGAATGCATTTTGGGAGGAGATTGTGCAGATGTAAATGTTACTGTTTACAACCAGGGTACCATTGCGGTTTCCGGCTTTGAAGTGACCAATTACTTCCACGCGTTAATGTCATTTGATGGAGCAGCCAACCCAGCATGGGTCAAAGATGGCGACTATATCAAATACACAGGAGGTGCCTTGAATCCGGGTCAACAAATCAATATTCCGGTTAAGCTATGCGTCAAAGAAGGAGTATTAAATGATGGCATCGTCAATTTTGCCGAAATTTCTTCCATCTCTGTGAATGGTTTGAACACAGACAGAGACTTTGATTCAAAGCCGGATTCAAACAATACAAATGATGCAGGAGGTACTTATAATACCTCTCAAGACAACTACATCCTGGGTTCAGAAGGTATTGAAGAAGACGACCATGACCCCGTTTACCTCGGCGTGAAATTTGTGGATCTTGCATTAATACTTACTACCGAAGCCAGAAAAGTTGAAGAAGGCCAGGAAGTATGTTTTGATATCACTGTGTATAATCAGGGTAGTCAGACCATCAAAGAAGCTGATGTCGTAGATTATATACCTGAAGGTCTTAACCTGATCACAGATGGTTGGGCAGAAATTGAACCATCTATAGTAAGCAAGAAAATTATTTTCCAAAACGGATTAAATCCAGGCGAGAGTCAGGTTGAGCCCATCTGTTTTAAAGTGGGCGATATCAAAGATATTTATACCATAGAAAACATAGCTGAAATCAATGGTTCAGCAGATATTTGTAACAACGATGTTTCATCCAAAGACATCGATTCCAAAGCAGATCATAATAAAGATAATGATTTGGGAGGCCATCCACAAACCGATACCGATAATTTTATTAATGGATTGCCATCCATAGACGAAGATGACCACGATCCAGCGCTTTTGATCAACTACAGAGTCATTGTTGATGCGTGTGAGTGTATTCACAATGCAACCAATGCTGTCAACGGACAGTATGAGCAAAATATCAGAGTGAGAGGCCCTGTTGGCATGACCTGGTACATTGACCAGGTAACCAACTTGTACAATGGTGATGCCAGTGCGGATCCACCTTCTGCTCCGGTTCCGTTTGTTACCGGCCCATCTGGCTTTATTCTGCAGGAAGTGTATGTGAATGCAACCACCAGAGATTATGTATTGCCAGGTATTTTTGAAGACGGCAAACACTGGACCCTTGTATTGAAGAGCACCGCTGATGACTACGAACTTGTGAAAGGTGGAGGATGTGGTTACGATCCCATCCAAATCCTGGGTACTGCATCATTGTGTACAAGCACCCAACAAGTGTATGCAGCACCGTATAGTGCTGATGGTTACAACGTAACCTTATCAGGAGGTGGTACCATCATTGGCTCTACCAGCGATAGCAGTTCTGTTACCGTTCAATGGGGGGCTGTACCAGGAGTTTACAAACTTACATTTACAAATAAAAATCCTTTTGCCTGCGACGAACCGGGCATCCTCAATGTTTCAGTGGGAAATCCTGATCTTGCAATGGCTTGTAAAGGCCAAATCCAGGTTTCACTCGATGGCGATTGTTATGTTGAAATAACTCCTGCTATGTTGGTAGCCGGCAACCTAAATCCATCTGCTCCTTATCTGGTGATGCTAATGGACGACAAAGGTCAGCTGATGGCAGACAATAGCATCAATGCAGATCAAGCAGGAAAAACCGTCATTGCCAAATTGGTTGAAGGTTGTAGCGGCAACTCATGCTGGAGTACACTTAAAATAGAAGATAAAACACCACCGGTGATGATTTGCAATGACACAGTAGAAGTGTCTTGCTACAAAGCCGATACATATCCTGGTCCACTTACCCAGGACAATTGTGGAGGAGCTGTTGAGATCGTTGTTTTGGATTCGTTGAACAAACAATTGTATTGCAATCCAAGATACAATATGTTTATTGATAAGACATATCAGGCCATTGACAAATATGGCAATAAGTCATCATTGTGCAAACAAACCATTGCGGTTAAGCGTATTGAGATTGACAACATCGTATTCCCTGCCGACATCGAAATGGCCAATGCCTTGAGTTGTAAGGGTTACGAATTGGATAAAGACGGACACCCTGCACCATCCGTAACCGGCGTACCCACCATCGAAGGATGGCCTGTATATCCTAATTTTGCAGGGGCGTGTAACATGGGTGTAGCTTATGACGATCGCGATTTTGGCTACATTGGATGTGCCAGAAAAATTATGAGAGTATGGACAATATACGAAGGATGGTGTACAACCGGAGAAATCAGGAGAGATACACAGACCATTATTATTTTGGACAGAGAAGCACCTTCATTTACTTGCCCAGAGAATGTAACAGTTTCAGCAGGGCATGGCAACTGCGAAGGTTTTGTGCAATTCCTGCCTGTAACTGGAATAACTGATGATTGCAGTACTAAGTTTACTGTAGATATAAAGTATCCTGGTGGTTTCATAGACAACAACAACGGAGGTTCCGCATATTTGCCAATAGGTGTTCATACTGTGACATACATCGTTTATGATGAATGTCTGAATGCAGATTCGTGTACCATTTTTGTAACGGTTTTGGATAAAACACCACCTGTGGTAGTTTGCGATAGAACTACAACCGTGGGATTAAATTCATTGGGTCAGGCATACATTTATGCAGAGACACTTGATGATGGAAGTTACGATGCTTGTGGTATGGGCTTTATGGAAGTAAGAAGAATGGACGCAGGTGCACCATGCGGAGACAATTTTGGATTCAGAGACATAGCTTCATTCTGCTGTGCAGACGCAGGTAAGGAGGTAATGGTTGAACTCAGAGTATGGGATCAATCTGGAAATTCCAACAGCTGTATGGTAAGTGTTCAGGTTCAGGACAAAACCGCACCAACTATATTCTGCCCTGCCAATGTAACCATTTCATGCGAAGTAGACATCAACATCAATAATTTATCAGCTTATGGCACCGCTACCGCACAAGATGCTTGTGGTGTGAACATAGTTGAGACACCTACCGCCAATGTAAATCAATGCAGGGTGGGTGAAATACAAAGAATTTTTGTTGCAAGCGATGGAAATGGCACTGCCAGATGTACATCGTATATATACATACAAAAGCCAAGCAATTCCTTAAACATAGTTTGGCCATTAGATTATGCTACTACCAATGGTTGTAGCCCATCTGATTTAGATCCGGCCAATTTGCCATTGGCGTATAGCAAGCCAAGATTTAATGATGGTGTATGCGATTTGGTAGCTGCTGCCAAAGAAGACCAATACTTCCCATTTGATGATGGCCAAGGTTCTTGTTTTAAAATCATCAGAACATGGACAGTAATTGACTGGTGCAGAAAAGATGAACCAGGTTATACACCAGCTACTTACCAGCAACTTATCAAAGTAAGTAACAATGTAGCTCCCGAAATCACCATTGATTCTGAAGAAGAAGCATGTACAGAAGAAAACACATGTGATGAAGGATTTATCAATCTGGTAGCAGAAGGAGCTGACGATTGTACTCCTGATGAATCATTGTTCTGGAGATATGCCATTGATTATGACTTTGATGGCACATTTACACCAACCGTATTTGATCAGGGCTACGGAAGCGAAATCGATGCAAGTGGATATTATCCTGTAGGGAACCACAGAATTCTTTACACCTTTGAAGACAGATGTGGCAATCAGATTTCAGAATTCCACGACTTTGAGATCAAGATATGCAAAGCACCTATAGCAAGTTGTATCAATGGTACATCTATCAGTCTTCAACCGATGACCATCAACGGACAAAATTTGAGAATGGCTTGTATCACTGCAGCTTCTCTCAATGTGTCAAGCAGTCATCCATGTAATGCTGAGATTACATTTGCTTTCTCAACTGATGTAAATGACACCATTAAGTGTTTTGACTGTACAGATATAGGAAGGGTTACACTTCAATTGTATGTAATTGATATATACGGAAATTATTCAATTTGCGAAACCTTCATCGATGTTCAAAACAACGATGGATCATCCATCCAAATCAGTGCTACAAGTGAAGAAATTTGTAACGGACAATCAACTACCCTTACCGTTTCAGGATCCACAGGCAGCATCGTTTGGAATACTGGTGCAACAACACCTAGTATTACAGTTAATCCAGCTACAACATCCACATTCTCAGTTTCTGTTACATCACTTGATGGTTGTACATTATCAGCCTCCAAGACCATTGTAGTTGATCCCAAACCAAATGCGAGCATCAGCGTCACCGCTGGTAGTGCAACCATTTGTTCTGGCAAATCAGCAACATTGACAGCAACAGGTGGAGGTACTTACAGTTGGAGTACAGGAGCCAATACAGCTTCAATAACGGTTAATCCAACAACAACTACTACCTACACAGTGACTGTAACCTCAGCCATTGGTTGTACAGCTACGGCTACCAGCACGGTTACCGTTAATCCGCTTCCCAATGCTGCCATTACTGCTGTGAATCCAATTTGTGTTGGACAATCGGCATCTATGACCGCATCCGGAGGTGGTACTTATTTGTGGAGTACAAATGCTACAACAGCAACCATAACAGTAACGCCAGCCGTTACTACTACTTATACAGTTACCGTTACTTCGGCACAAGGATGTACAGCTACTGCCTCAAGAACAGTGACAGTCAATCCATTGCCAACGGTAACCATCAACACCGTAAATCCGATTTGTGTTGGTCAGTCTGCAACTTTAACGGCCACAGCAACCGGCAGTTATTTGTGGAGTACTGGTGCTACTTCTGCGAGCATCACTGTAACACCGGCCAGCACAACTACCTATACTGTAACCGTTACCTCTAATGCAGGTTGTACAGCAACCGCTTCCAGAATTGTAACGGTGAATCCATTGCCAGCTGCAGCCATTGCCAATGTTGCACCTATATGCGTAGGCCAGAGCGCTACACTTACGGCATCTGGAGGAGGTACCTATTTGTGGAGTACCAATGCCACAACTGCCAGCATTACGGTTACACCTGCATCTACAACAAGTTATACTGTAACAGTCACCAATGCCAACCAATGTACTGCCACTGCTACGGCTTCAGTAACAGTCAATCCATTGCCTGTGGCAGTGATAGACGGGCCAAGTGCCATTTGTTTGGGTAAATCTGCGACTTTGGTAGCTAGTGGAGGCACATCTTTTGCATGGAACACCAATCCAGTGCAAACCACAGCCTCAATTACAGTTTCACCTACAGCTACTACAACTTATGTGGTGACAGTAACAAATGCCAACAACTGTACCGACACAGAAAGTAAAATCCTCACAGTGAATCCACTTCCGGTGGCTGCCATTTCAGGAGACCTTACTATATGTATAGGAGAAAATACTACTTTGACCGCCAGTGGTGGTACAAGTTATGTATGGAATACTACACCAGCGCAAACTACGGCTGCTATTACGGTTGCACCTACTACCACAACCACATACACGGTTACCGTGACCAATGCCAATGGATGTACAGATACTGAATCAGCAACTGTTTCTGTTTCTACCAACAATCAACCAGTGGCACTTTGTAAAAATGTAACGGTTTACCTTGATGCAACGGGTGCTGTTGTGCTTGCTGCCTCAGCAGTCAATAATGGAAGTTCACCAGGTTGTGACAACCTGCCGATATCATTCGCAGTAAGTCCAAACCAATTCTTCTGTAATGACATCAACTTATCACCACTTACTGTGACATTAACCGTGACATCCACCAATGGTACTTCAGCAACCTGTACCGCTTTGGTAACTGTTCAGGATACATTGGATCCAGTGATTACATGTCCTGCCAATTTAACCATCAATTGTGCCAATTTCAATGGCATTGGTGGTTTACCTGGTGCAACGGCAACTGACAACTGTCCGCCTGCCGGTATTACACCACAAGTGATATTTGCTACCAATTCATGTAACATAGGAACCATTACCAGGTCGTTTACAGCAACCGATGCTTCCGGCAATACTTCTGAATGTACCCAGCTGATTACCATCACAGGGCCAACAGATCCTTTGACCGCAGCTGACATAACATTCCCTAATGACATCACTATACAGAATTGCACCTCAGTGGCTCCAGCTGTAACCGGCAGTCCGGTTGTAAATACTGCTGCAGCTTCCTGTGTCAATGCATCTGTTAGTTTTGTGGATGTGAACCTGAATCCAAATACACCATGTAATTATACATTGCAAAGAACATGGACTGTAATTGATTCATGTACCCTAAACACTTCTACCGGTGCAGGTATTTTCACTGACGTTCAATTGATAACAGTCAACGACAATCAACCTCCGGTTATTTCAGGATATACTGACATTACCATCAATGCAGTCTCTTGTCCTACTGCGGTTGCTTATCCTTTGGCGGGCACCAGCATTACAGATTGTTCACCAGTAACGGTTACCAATAATTCACCTTTTGCTACGAATCCAAACTCAGGCAACCCTTCAGGACAATACGAAGATGGTGTCTATGAAGTTGTGATTACAGCTACAGATGCTTGCGGTAATGTTGCAAAAGATACCATTACCATTACCGTGACTTTAACAGGTCCTGCGGCCATCTTCTGTGAGAAGATCGTTCGAAATATCAATGACCAGGAATTTGTAGATGTGAAAGCTGAAGAATTTATTACAGCCATCACAGGTACCTGTAATCCAGACATGTTCCAGTTTGCATACTCCAGAGACAACGTGAACGATACCATCAAGCGATATTTCTGTGATGACATTGGCGACATCTTTGTATGGATTTATTGGTATGAAAATGGTGTCAACTTTGACTCATGTAAATCAGTACTTACCATTCTGGATCCAAACAACTTCTGTACAGGTAACATATTTAGGGTTTACGGACAGGTATTGACAGAAAATTCTGTTCCTGTTGAAGCGGTAAATATGAATCTGGATGGAATGGGTACGGTACTTACAGGTAAAGATGGAAGTTATCGTTTTGATGCAATGCCATCATCAGGTAACTACATGTTGAAACCTGAGAAGAATGACGGCTTACTCGAAGGAGTGTCTACTTTGGATGTGATAATGATCCAACGACATATATTGGGTGCGTCCAAGATACAATCACCTTACCGACTGGTAGCTGCTGATGTCAACAATGATGACAAAGTTTCAGCAAGTGACCTGGTAGAATTGAAGAAAGCAATATTGGGCACTACCAATTCATTTAAGAACAATAAGAGCTGGAAGATGATTGACAGCAGGTATAAGTTCCCGGATCCAAACAATCCGTTTAACAATGCTTATCCGCTGTACCATGAATTCATTGCTCCAGAGGGTAATATGTGGTCTGACTTTGTGGGTGTTAAAATAGGAGATGTAAACACATCCTATACAGCCAATTACAAAGCCACTGCGGATCCAAGAAATCCACTTACCATCGAGGCGCAGGATCTATTGGTACAGGAAGGAGCTGAACTAAATCTACCAGTTAGCATCGGTCAGACAGATGCCATTGATGGATTCCAGCTAACATTTGATGTAAGTCAATTGAGTAATGTGCAGGTACATTCAGACCTCTTCGATGATCAGTTGGTATATGCTATCCACGACGGAAAATTAACCATACTGGTAGCTTTGGATCAACCAATGGCAATCCATGGAAAAGATATGTTTGTATTGAAAGCTATTGCAAACAGATCGGCCTTTGCTTCTGAATTGTTTGTGCAAGCCAGAGATAAGATGAGTGAAATGTATACCTCATTGACACCTCGCAGCATAGCCCTCGATTGGAAAGCTGCTGTGTCTGGATGGTCAGTGAGACAAAACTCACCCAATCCATGGACAGACAAAACGACCATTGTGTGCAAGTCAGACAAAGCAGGTATCGCCACCATAAGACTGATGGATGCCACCGGAGCTTTAATATTCAAAGGTGATCAGAAAGTAAATGTGGGTGAAAACCAACTTGAAATCAAAGCCGATGTATTGAATGGCAAGACAGGTGTGATTTTGTATGAAATCAGGATGGGCAATGAAGTTGCCAATGGCAAAATGATCAGAATACAGTAATGATATAGGTGGAGCAGTACACTGAGAAGTACTGCTCCCATTTTTAATTAATTGGGAATAGAACCTGAAAATGCAATGGTTATTCAGTTGCAGTGTTTTGGAAAATAATTAATCACTTAGTGAAATCTACATTAAAATGAAACGTTCATTTTTACTTACAAATTTTATTGCACAAAGAAACCACAGCTTTGTGTCCTATTACTTGGGTCGGACCCTGGCTGTTTTTGCCCTTTTGGTTTTGACTGCTTTGATGGGTTCTGGAATTTATGCACAATGTAATGTGCAAGCCCTTACAGGTGTAGAAACTACAGGAAATCAAAATTACCCTGATAGATTGGGTATGAATTTTACTGTAAACACCCCTATCATGGTTACACAACTTGGAGCATTTGACAGCAACCAGGATGGCTTACTTTCTCCTATTGATGTGGGAATCGTAAGAACAGATGGTGTGGTTGTAGTAGCCCCAATTAATATGTCAGGTTCATCTGATGCCTTGTCAGGAAATCACAGGATGAGGACGATTTCACCGGTGATTCTTCAACCGGGAAGTTATGTGATTGTAGCAGTAGGATATTCAAATGTAGAAAGGAACGGAAATGTAACAGCCGGTAATATGGCGGTTACACTTAATACAGGTGGAGGTCAGATTACACCTACCGGTGCCTCTTATGGTGGAAGTGGCTTTGGCCTGCCAACTACACCATGGCCGAATGCCGATGTATTTCATGCAGGTACTTTTAGATTTTCAAGCCTAATTCCTGCATTGCAGGTGACTGTAAATGGTATTCAACTTACCAACAATAATGACGGTTCGGATGAATCTGAGGATTTGATCGTTTGCAATACCACTGCAAACAATCTTTTTTTCACACAGTTTTCTGATATTTCAACAATATCACCAAAGACTTTGGTAAAAGTCGAACAATCATTTACCAAAACCAATACCACATTTGTACCCGTAAATGGTGTATATCCATTAAGTGGTTACGGTACTCCTTTCGATAGAAATGTTTCTTTGATAAATCCTGCTGCCAATGGAGGACTTGATATGTATTTCAGGGCCTTTTATGATAGCAATGATAATAATATACTCGATGGCAATGAATGTCCAAGTGACTATATTGCCTACATCGTTGATGTCAATGATTATGAGCCGCCTTCAATCAACTGCCCTTCCAACGTAACTGTTAGTACCTCTACAGGTGCCAATACAGACCAGGAGCCAGGGGATTGTGGAGCTGTAGTTAGGGGTATCAATGCTGATCCTGCTACCGACAATTGCCCATCACCTACCATCAATTATTCAATTAGTGGTGCTACCATGGCCAATGGCAATGGCGATGCATCCGGTAATTTCTTTTATACCGGTGTAAATACTGTGGTTTACAGAATTTTTGACCATGGAGTGCCCGTAAATAAAGATACATGCGTATTTACAGTAACGGTCGAAGATGATGAAATTCCCACCATCCTATGCCCACAGAATGTAACCATTGGTACTGACCCGGGAGAGTGCAGTGCTTTGTACAATTATGATGTAGAATATGATGATAATTGTTACGGTGTCAATGCCATGGGCTTTGCCGATGAATTTGAGCCTGGCAATTGGACCATTAGCAATAGCAATGGTGGCAATGGCTTTGTAGATGAATCAGATGCCCCCAATAGTATAATTATAACCGGTTCAGAACTTGGACCTATCAGTCCTTCAAACAATACAGATTATTGCATAACCATTCCAGGTGATTACGGGGGAACATTGGCTTTTGACTGGGACTATAACACCTCTGATGATGATGGACCTTTCTATGACAAATTTGGTTATGTAGTTGATGGCGTATTTACACAACTGACAAATGATGCAGGAAGTACTACCCAAAATGGACTGGTAAGCATTATGCTGATGCCGGGTCAAACTTTTTGCTTTAGGATTTTGTCTACAGATCAGGCTTTTGGTTCTGCAGTAACCATTGCCATGTCATTTACCTATATGGAAAGTATCAACCCTACGGTTGCGCAGAACGCAGGTCTTGCATCGGGAGCTGTTTTTCCGCTGGGTACAACTACCAATACTTTTACGGTAACAGATAACAATGACAATACAGCTTCTTGTAGTTTTACTGTTACAGTTGAAGACACGGAGGATCCTACCATAGAGTGTCCTGATGACATTGTAGTGCCTTTGAAACCATTGGAGTGTGAGGCAGAAATCGTATTTGATGCCACCGCTGCAGACAACTGTCCGGGTGTGACCTACGAAGTATCTACTGATCTTGAATCAGGTGATTTATTTCCAATTGGAGTTAACGAAGTAGTTTTTGTAGCTACTGATAATGCCGGCAATACCGCAAGTTGTAGCTTTACAGTAACCATTGTGGATTATTTCAATTCTTCATTGGGATGCATCAACAGGCACGTTTCACTTGATGAAAATTGCACCGCAGTGATTGATCCATACATGGTACTCACTGGATATGAAAACGAATTTGGAGATACTCTCTTAGGCTGTATTGATTCGTTTTATGTAAATGTTAAAGATGCGCACGGCAATGACCTCGGCAATACCGTTGATGGAGAAAACCTGGGTAAAACATTGGATTATGTGATCTCAAATCCTTCACATGGTTTTTACTGCTGGGGCACATTGAAGATAGAAGACAAGTTCAGACCGCATGTGGTTTGCACCAATGATACCTTGTCTTGTGTAGAACCACTTTCGAATGCCATCCTGCCAGATTTTGTTGACAACTGTCCTGGCGGAAAACTTATATTATTGTCAGAAGTACAGGAAAATCTGAATTGCAATGATGATTTTCTGAAAAAAATAACCAAGGTATGGTCTGGTGTTGATAAATATGGCAATCTTGCAGACACTTGCACACAGCTTATCTATATCGAAAGGACCGATTTATCGGGCATATCCTTCCCAGGACATTTCACAGGAACAGACGCATTGTTGTGTCGCAGTTTCACACCGGATGCCAATGGCTTTCCTCCGGTAAGTGTAACGGGTGTACCAAAGTTGAAGGGAGTTAATTTGTATCCATTCAACCAGGCTGCTATCTGTAATGGTTTTGTTGCCTATTCAGATAAATGGACTTTCACATCAGATTGTAAAAAAATATTTACCAGAACCTGGGAAGTAGGAGAGTGGTGGTGCAACAGTACCAATATTCAAACATGGGTACAGACCATCGAAATCAAAGATAAAGAAGCTCCTGTAATTGCTCCGATTGCTGATATTACGGTAAGCACAGGATCCAACAGCTGCACAGCGGCCGTAAACCTTCCTGCTGCTTCTATTTCAGATAAGTGCAATACATGGACAGTAAAAATAAATACGGGTGAAGGTGTGCTCAACACCAATGGTGGTACTGCCACCCTGACCGCCGGTATTCACTCAGTAAGTTATACCGCTACTGATTTGTGTGGCAATCAAAGCACCAGATCTATGAGGGTGACTGTGATCGACAGAGTTGAGCCCATTGCAGTGTGTGAGACAAGAACCGTTATCAGTCTGAAAGAAGACGGTACTGCCTGGTTGCACAAGACCACGATTGATGATGGTAGTTTCGACGAGTGTGGTCCCATTGAATTGAAGATCCGAAGGATGGCTACTACCTGTGATCAGGTGGGTACTCAATGGAGTGATGATGTATTGTTCTGTTGTGCCGATGTTGGAAAAGAAAATATGGTTGTGCTTCAGGTTACCGATCAGGTAGGTAGAACCAACCAGTGTATGGTCACGGTTGAAGTTCAGGACAAACGAATTCCTACTTTGACTTGTCCTGCTGATGTAGTAGTAGAATGTACTACGCCTTTTGATGTCAACGATTTGAGTGCTTCTTTTGGTTACCCAATTGTGGGTGGCGGCGGATGCGCTGATGTTGATGATGTGGATGAAAATGTTGTTGATCAAATCAACAATTGCAGGGTAGGTAATTTGATTAGAAACTTTACTTTAACCCACAACAATCAATTGGTAGGTAGTTGCAGTCAAATTGTGAAATTTGTACCAGACAGACCGTTTACCAGCAACATGATCAAGTGGCCAAGAGATACAACATTTATCAACAGTTTCTGCACGGCGTTTGACCTTGATCCTGAAAATTTGCCCGCAGGTTATGGAGCACCCAATATTGATGGCGAAGGTGTTTGTGATCTGGTTGCCAGCAGTCATGAAGATGATAAGTTTTACTTTACCAGCAATGGTGCCTGTTTGAAAATCGTAAGAAGATGGACCGTTATCAATTGGTGTGTACGCAGAACCGATGGTACCATCTGGCAGGAAAGCAGAGACCAGGTAATCGTAATCATGAATACCAAAGCACCGGTAATAAAGAGTCCAACCACAAGGCGTGAAGTTTGTAGCTACAATGCCGACTGTACACCGGTTTCCATTAAGTTGACAGCCGCTGCAGATGATGATTGTACTCCAAACAATGAATTGAGGTGGAGATGGACCATCACCCTTGAAAATGGTAATAAACTATATGGTACAGGCAACGATGCATCAGGTATTTATCCATTTGGTAGCCACCGCGTTGATTTTGAAGTAGAAGACAAGTGTGGAAACATCAATTATACAGGATATCCTTTTGATGTGAAAAGTTGCAAACCACCAGTAGCCTATTGCAAACAAGGTTTAAGCACTGGATTGGTGGCTATGGATACAGATGGCAATGGCATTCTGGATGCTGAAATGTCAATCCTTACACCTTCATTCTTCGACAATGGATCTTACCAGAGTTGTGGCAATTCTATCAGGTTGAGCTTCTCCGCCGATGTAGAAGACGATACACTCGTATTGAGCTGCGATGATATTGGTTTGTACCAGGTTGAGTTGTGGGTTACTGATGAAAATGGTAATCAGGGATACTGTATCACCTTTGTAGATGTTCAGGACAACAACAATGTAAACATTTGTCCTCCGGGCATAGTGGAATCAGATATCTATGGAAGAATCCATACTTCTGATGATAAAGGAATTGAAAATGTTACCGTGAAACTTTTGGCCGCTGAAGAGAGCATAGGCAATACTGAAGATTCAGGCAAATACAGTTTTGACAATAAGACCAAGGGCAAAGCATACGATGTATTGCCAGTAAAGAGTGACGACTACCTCAATGGTGTAAGTACACTGGATTTGGTAATGATTCAAAGACACATTTTGGGAGTAAGTAAGCTCAACAGTCCTTACAAATTGATTGCTGCTGACGTTACTCAGGATGATAAGATCAGTGCCAGCGATCTTGTAACCCTAAGAAAACTCATTTTGGGTACCACAACCAGTATGCCTAATGGCAAGAGCTGGAGGTTTTTCTGGGACGGTCATATTTTTGCAGATCCAGCCAACCCTTGGGCTGCTGATATGGGAGAAATGTACAACATTGCAAAATTGACCGGCGATATGGCCATCGACTTTACAGGTGTAAAACTTGGTGACATCGATGGCAATGCAGTGGCCAATATCCAGCAGAGCTTAAGTGAAAACAGAAGTGGCGAAAAATTTGAACTGTGGTACAAAGACCAAATGGTCAACGCAGGTGAAACCATTTCCATACCGGTTTATGCTTCCAACTCAGCATTGATCCATGGTGTTCAATGGAAATTGTTTACCAATGGCCTGGATATTCGCTCAATGTCTT
>ERZ724518.160-NODE-160-length-25206-cov-21.758737_pt1 | contig 25206 bp, 22 predicted proteins | sample MGYA00376051_ERZ724518 | MGnify/ENA primary metagenome ERZ724518 (study PRJEB28724, sample SAMN07190885) | wastewater metagenome | isolation source: influent of sewage treatment plant in Hong Hong | place: Hong Kong | collected 2016-03-17 ... | reverse complement strand
GAAATTCCCCTCCCACCTACGTCGGAGGGAGTCCCCTTTCGCATTTAAGATGGATTTTGGCGTTCAATGGCAATCGGTCAGCACTGTTCGCCATCAAGTCACCGTGACACTTCCGAACGATCAAACCCTCACGGGTGATGTCACCACCGCCTGGGACCGGTCTTACCGTCTGGCAGATATGAGCGGTCGAATCTGGCATTTTCGTGACTATAAGATGATGACCATACCGAGAGAGGGGCAGGCCCCCAGTGCATTCCCATTCAGGACTGTGCTGCCGTTCTTACTCTTCTTCGTGAGTACCATGATTGCTATCTATCACCTGGGGTTTAGGACTCCAAAGCGCAGGGATTAGTAAACAGCGAGGCATTATAGTGGAACGCCAGATGCTAACCCCGAGCAGAGAGGGCTGCGCTGTAAAGACTCATGTAATCTGATAAGTAGCCATAGCATTTGTCGAGGTCTTTCTTGGGGGGCATGTTGACCAATTTAATTCCACTGCGATATGCCTCCTTTGCAACATTATTTTCCTCCATCACTTTCTCATGCAGCACCTTAAATAGTGACACGTCATTCTGCGTAAATTTCTTCTTTTGAGCATTACCAAGCAGCACCGGCACTTTCTCATTGCAACTCTCTACGCTGAATTTAAAACTCTGCGCATCATGCTGGCCATAACCATATTCATCGTTAGGGTCTATATCTACATGAGCGACCGCAGAAAAACTCATTGCGCATAGCATTGCCAGTGTTTTGAATTTCAAAATACACCCCTCTAGGTTTAAAGTGCCGCACAGTAACACATAGGCAGCACATAAACCGTGTCGAGCAGCACTACTCGCCACATTGAATGAGTACGGTTAGTTCGCATAAAAAAGCCCCCTAGCTACGGTGGGCGTAGCAGGGGGCCGTTTTGCCCTCTTTAGCAGTTGGGCCTCAGACATCGTTGCGCTCGGTTGGAGAGGAGAACAACGAAGCTCCCAGTTTGAACAGTGGGGGCTCTGTTGCTGACCACAGAGGCTGGCCAGCTCCTACAACATGACAGGGCTGCATACAGTGTCAAAGGACTTTCCTCTTAAGTGTGTTCCCCATCACACACCCTCCTCCCCCGCTACTGTCCGCCATGGACTGGGAGCCTCCCGAGGCCCAGTGCGCTAAGCCATGCGAGCTGTTATACTGTATGTAAACACAGTATTAAATCAGATGAGCAAGCGATGTCGTTTCCCAAACCAGGTACGGAGTTTCAAGAACAACCTATTGATCTCAATCAGGTCATAATCAGCCATCCTGCGTCGACGTTCTTCATGAGGGCAACCGGGATGGGCATGGAGAGCGATGGGATCCATGACAACGACCTCATCGTGATAGACCGCTCAGTGTCCGTGGAAGACGGTGACATCGTGGTAGCTGTCCATGAAGGTGAGTTCGTCATCAGGACGCTGCAGAAGCTCCCACGGCCAGCTCTGGTTTCCGCCGATCCGGCCACTCCGGCGATCCACCTGCATGACGAATCCGATCTCGTGATCTGGGGGGTCATTACCCACAGCATCCACAAAACCCTGAAACGACCATGAGCTACGTCTATGGTTTGGTAGACATCAATAATGCCTACTGCAGTTGCGAAACCCTATTTGACCCCAAACTGAAAGGACGGCCTCTGGTCGTTCTGAGCTCATCTCAAGGGTGCATTGTGGCTCGCTCGCCCGAAGCGAAGGCACTCGGCCTGAAGATGTCAACGCCCTACTTCCAGGTGAAGGACTTCTTCGAAGCAAATGGCGGCGTCTGGAGGCCAAGCAATTTCGCGTTGTACCTCGACCTCACCCAGCGGTTTGAAGACATCATCGCAGACATGGTGCCGCATTATAGTCGATATTCGATCGACGAGTGCTTCATTTGGCTCCCATCATGTGTCGGAGACACCATCGCATATGGCCAGCAGATACGCAATCGCATCGCTAAATTTATTGGTCTGGGGGTCGGGATCGGCTTCGGACCAACACGTACTCTTTCGAAGCTGGCCAATCTAAAAGCCAAGTCAACTCCAAGCACAGGCGGCGTCGTGGACCTGTCTGATACCGAGCAACGGCGCGAGTTCATGGCCATCACTCCGGTGAGCGAGGTGTGGGGGATCGGGCGTCAGCTGACGGCCAAGTTGGAGGCTCAGGGGATCATGACGGCTGCCGATCTCGCCGCGGCCGACCCGAAGACTCTGCAGCGGCGATATGGTGTGGTGGTCGAGCGAACCGCACAGGAGCTCAACGGCATCCCGTGCCTGGGCCTCGAAGACCAAATCCGGGCGAAACAGCAGATCATTGTCTCGCGCACCTTCGGTGAGCGGATTACCGATCGGGTCGCAATGAAACAGGCCATATCGAACTTCATGGAGCAGGCGGCGCAAAAGCTACGAGCAGAGAGACAGTGTGCTCGCCACATCAGCCTTCATATCGCCACCAGCCGCTTTGGCAACCAGCCTTACTACGCCAACCAGACCAGTACCCGGCTCGTGGTGCCGACCAACGACACCCGCGCTCTACTGGGCCTAATCAGCCCACTCCTAGACGGGATCTGGCAAGAGGGTCACCGCTACTCAAAGGCTGGTGTGATGCTGACGGATTTCTCGTCGGTCGAACACCAGCAGGGCGACCTGTTTGCCGCTGAACCACAAGATCCCCGTCGCGCCGCCCTGATGCAGGTGGTCGATAGCATTAACAGCAAGGGGCGCTTTGGAAAGCTGTTCTTCGGAGCCACCGGAGGGCTTAAGCATGACTGGGATGTAAAGCGAGAAAGCCTCAGCCCGCGTTACACCACCAACCTTGCCGATTTGCCCAAAGCCAGGACATGACGCCCTGAAATAGACTTGATTAATGTGTGGGTATTGTCATTATCAATATTGACAACACATTGCGTAGCTGCCCGCCATTTAGCGGGCATTTTCATGTTAGGAGCGACGGTCATGGAACGAGACAAGAAAGTGGCACTTGTCACACGGTTGCAGGGAGAGCTGCTACGCGAGCACCACACGGGGCATCCCGAGTGGTATGCGGAGGGGCTTGTCGCGTCCGCTTTCCAGGGAGTGCTGATGACCACGAATCACCGGGATTACGACCTGACGTGCAAGCGCTGGGGCTCGGTGCAAGTCAAAAGCCGGGTGCAGGGTACCGACAAAACGCAAAACCGCACCAACTACGAAAAGTATCTACCGGGCGCATTTGATCATGTGGCCATCATTCTCTTTGAGACCGATTACCGGCTAAAAGCAGCGGTCATGCTGCCCTGCGCTGATGTGCTTTCACTGCGGAAAGCCAAGGGACACGTCAAATTCGATGATGCAAGGAAGCACCCTAATGCGGTCGATATACAGCCTGACTTGCTTGCCGTGAGTGGGGAGCGTCACCCTGTCCTCGAAGAGGCATTCTGAAACAAACGCCAAGCCTTAACAAAAAGGGCCCCTTGGGCCCTTCTGTGGTCAACCAGCTGAGATCCCGCTGGAAAATGCTTGGCATCACTTTTTGCCTGGGAAGCCTTTAGAAAGTTGATCGACCATTTTATCCATATTAGTGGTAAATGATTCAGCCCCCTCCTTTAGCTGCGGAACTCCGGGCATATTGGCGACCTTATCCCCTGCTTCATCGAGCCATTCACGTCCCTTATTCATGGACGCATTATCCGGCAAAAGATTGACCCCGAACCCAACAAGTGAGTCACCCACTGTTTGACCCAGCCAGAAGTTGTTAGACTCCATAAGATCCTTAGCTTGTGTTGTCTCAGTCGCATCGGAACCCTCAACGTGCAAGGCCCCAGTGACACTTTTCATTGTTGCAGCTGTCCCATTCTCACGGTTAGGCGCTAAGGGATAGGTGACATCATCTTTACCGCCGTTATTGGCTAAAGCCTGTCTCATAGCCACGCCTACTGTTTCACCCCTATTTTCACTATCTTGGGCGTGGACAGTCGCTTGACCGCTATTAACATTCCCCTGAGCTTCACCAAACTCGCCAGCTGCCAGAGTTTGCGTTTTAGCTGTACCTCCCGCCACCTGCCCTGCTAGGTTGGCAGCTGCACCGTCATTAAGCTCCACATAGTTACTGACCCTGTCTTCCTGAGAGGCAGCTTCATTGACCTTAACGAGTTGCTGCAACCCTGCATTTGGTGCCGTCTCGTTCATATCCCGGTATACCGCCGCCGCTACAGCGCGGTCATCGGAATCCAAGCCACCAGTCAGGCTCATGCCAGCTTCAATCAGATAAGTGGCGGCACCAATGGACGTAGCCGCAACATTGGAAATTCCTACCCCGGTAAATTTGGCACCATCTGCAATTTTATTGATACGGATTCTTGCGTTGTCAGTTAATTGGCCATCCTCCCCAATCACGCCAGCTTTAAGGAACGATTCCCTTGCATCAGCGTTCTGCGCCATGACCCGGTCTACGGTCTGTTGGGCATCAAACACATTGCCTGCCATTTTCGCACGCTGTGCGAGTTCGCCAATGTCAATCGAGGCATTCAAGGAACCATTGGTACTCGCATTACTCGCGTAGGCCATTTGGTCGACTACAGATTTGCTATCTGAATAGTTTTTGGTGCTACTCACCATCTTATTGGCTGCATCGGAATATGACGCATTGCCCGCTATGGTGTGACCGGTGAGGTAATCACTGGCTTTAGTAAACGCAGCATTGACCGAGTTGGCCATTGCGTTTGATGTCGAACCTGAGCGTCCCGATGAATGGTTCTCTCCTGCCTCCTCAGTTTGACCTCGTGTATCCGTTTCTGTAGATGTACTTTTAGCACCGAGTTTCCCTGTGGCTGAGAACACTCCGAAGTCAAAGCCCCCACCAACCTGGGCCATAAATTCCTTGGAAGCAGCATTCGCATTTTGTGCAATTCTTGTGGCAGCCTCGCCATAGGATATGTTGAATGCTTCTGCATAAGCCTTTACCGCGCTTTGCGTAGCATTAAGGGAATCTGAAATCTGCGCTTTCTCGCTCGTATTGAAGCTCGAATTATTCAACGCAGACCTACCAGCCTGTGTCACCTGTGCGTAGCTCTCCTGAGCGCTCGCAATCGCTTGATCCATTCTCTGATGAGCAGCAGTCAGATTTTTCGAGATTGAGCTTCCAACAGCTGAGCCCGCGTTAACCACCGACGACAACGGACCATTGGCACTGGAGATAACACCACCACCGGTACTGGAATAGGGATCCCACGTCGAGGTCGTGGACCCCATTTTCGTAGCGCCATTATCCGGTGCGCTGGCAATATTCGGGGCAACGTAATGGGCATTGACCGGGGCATCGGGTGAGGCTTGCTTGGCAACGCCTTGCATACTGTGGACGCCCTTGTATAGGACCGCCATCGCCAATGAGGGGATCGCCGCCATCATCATCGAGCCGACTGCCAGATAGGTCTGAGCCTTCTCCAACACCCCTGGACTCCCATTCCATGACATTGCAGCAGGACCAAAGGAACCGCTCGATGACATGTCAGTGGTCAGGGCATAGTTCAAATAGGATTCAACCCCAACCGCGATAAGAGGCCAAAGGTTGGTGAACATAACGAACATCGCATAGCTACCGGCGGCCTGTAAGCCGAACTTACCGGTCACTAGCATCAGCAGCATCAATGGCGCGATGAAAATACTGAAGAACTCGAAGAACGTAATGAGAGCCGGAGCCAGTTCATTAAACATTTCATACGAGCCCGCCATCTTCACCAAGCGTTGTTCTTTGGCCGTGAACTGCATCATTTCAGTTTGCAGGCCAACCTTATCAAAGGCTTTTCCCAGCCCGTTTTTAGTGGCTGACCATATCATCCTCTGTAAGGCCATATCGTAGACAGCGATTGCAGAGCCAGTCAGCATAGCGGTGGCATCCTCGATCGCTTTCTCATCAATGCCCATCTTTGCGTTGAACGCATCAACCTGAGCTTTGTACTGCGGGCCTGTTAACGCCCCCTTCAAATAGGTGAATGTCTGTGAACAACTCATCGTTGTGGGAGAACCGGACCGCACAACGTTCTCTGTCGTCCAGTTGTTATTGTTGACCTTTATCGTATCAATGATGTCGGAAGGTCCAGCGTGCGAAATCGTGTTGAGTGACACATCCTGCGCTGGGCCACCTGTCACAAGGTCACGCCCCACGCAGTCCCTCATATAGTTATTGAGCGTTCCGCAATAATCGACGTTGCCCCCACCTAACATGCAGAGCGAACCGGTTATATAGTCTTGCTGATTGAGCTTCATCAGTGCCCGCAGCGGGTCAATGGTGCCGGTATTTTGCGCTCCATAACCGTTAATGGGGGTGATGACCTCAAAGGCTGTCTGCAGATCTTCGGTGATACGTGAGAGCAACGTGGTCGCGATACTACCCGAGATGGCGACTAGCAACGGCACATTATCAACCGTCTGCACCTGCTGGGTGATCCGGCTCTCTACGAGCACCGTGACCCTTGATGTCGGACCGGCGAGCATCATGAAGATGATCCAGCCAAAGAAGAAGTTTTGGACAGGCTTGTGCGAATCGTCGCTCACCCGTTGAAGAGCGGTGATAAACAGGAACAGCAGTGAAATCACTGCCGCACCGTAGTAGATGTTGTGCCCGTCAGAGAACATCATGGCCAGCGCATTGTACGCAGCCACGATCATGTCAAAGTTACCCGAGATGTAGACGTTCCACATGTACCGGCCCCCTACTTACTATTTCCAAGAACACGGATGAGCTGTTCTTGCTGCTGGAAGTTAAAGACCAGTTGTTGCTGGGCCAACAAGGTTTCATCGTTCAACTCGGCCATCTGCTGTACCAGCCCCTCCATTGCCTTATCGAGTTGCGCAACGAGGTGTGCTTCTTGATCCGATTTTTTGGCCCCCATCCAGTTTTTAAGCCGGGCAACAAAGCCACGGATAGAGGACGAGAGCACAGCATTGGACAGCACTTTGGAATAAAGGATGATGTTCGCGTCAGCCGTTCCTGGGGGGGCCTTTTCGAGGTACTGATAAAATGAGGCATCAAGCACCTTCGTGAAGTTCTGCTCTGAAGCATCGAGGTCAGTTTGGGCATAGATCTTTTTATGGATGGCCAACATCTGCTCGGCTAACGAGTCGGCAAGGCCCTTCCAGTTGGTGACGGTTTGCACTGCCGGGGTCATGCAATCTGCTTGGTCATTACCGCATGTGAGCAGTTGCACCTGAGAGGCAGAGTGAAGGAGATCTCGCGCCAAAAGAGTTGGCGGCCATGGCTTGATGTCGAAACTTGCTTGGTCGGCGTTATTATCAACCACAGTGACTACGATGGTTCCGAGCAACGAGTGCATCAACTCAGGCCAGTTGTACCCGGAGAGCCCTTCCACGGTCCAGCTTTTGACTGTTTGGTTTTTAAGCTGATCCCAAACCAGGTTGTACTCAGTATCTTTTATCGCATCAGGATCGGCCTTCTTGGCGGTACTGGCCTGATCAAGGGGAGATGCGTCGGCGTCGCCATCATCATTAAATATCCCTTTCACCACATTCATCGGCTTGAAGAACGAATTATCACTGACATGCTTCAAACCCTGTTCGCCCAATGCGTTATTGGCGATCATTTCATACGAGGCGGTACAGGCATCCCGGCTGTAAGCGTTGAGCTTATTTAGCTCAGCGGAGAGATATTCCAGGGTAGACATACAGGTGGCACACACCGCCTGCATACCTACTTGGAAGGCATAAGTTGCAGCGCCGTTTGCGATCCCTCGCATGACCTGCACCATCTGGTCCTTGTTGATGATGGAGAACGAACCGGTGAAGAAGTCCACTCCACCACAACCGACGTTCACCTTGGGCGGCACCACCGAGATGACGTTGGGGGTGATCTTCGGCACCCGCGCCACAAAGCCACCCCCGGTGGCCCCAAAGCGCTTCGCGGTGCTGAAGGTCGTGGGTTGGGTGCTGTTGGTCATCATGTCGGAGAAGATGGTCTTCATCGGGTTGTCAGCCATAGCGGGCTGACTACATAACCCAAAGACCAGCAACAGAAGTGATAGGTAGCGCATTATTGCTGTCCTCCTGACATTGCAACGGGAGCTAACTGAGAGTTGTGGCTCGGGAAGTTGAGCCGTGATTCAAGGTGAGCGATCAGGGCCTGCGGTCCTGCTTCGAGTTCACTCTTGGGGATGGCAACCAAGGACGGGGCATTGACCTGCGGCTGTTCGGGATCTGACACTGCTTGCTCACCGGATGGGGAGTCTGTCATCAGGTACTGGCGGACATCTCTCGATTCCTGCAGCTCCTGTTCGGTGATAAACCCGGCGGCCTGCGCTATGTAGAGAATGCTTTCGAGCATGTCCTCCAAGGTCACCAAGCCTTCACTGAGCTTGTGGATCTTCTGGCCGTCATTGGAGACGAGGAACATGCTGGGGGTCTTGGTTACGCCAAGCTGTTGGGACATCTGGCCGCCTGCATCGACCACCACATCCTCAAACTCTGTCCCCGGCAACGGTTGGCCATCCATAGAGACGGCCAGGATGTTGACGTGGTACATGCGCTCCAGATATTTGAGGATCGGACCCTCTTTTATGCAGTATTGGCAGGTTGAGGCATAGAAAAACCAGAGACCGGCCTTATCGAAGACCTTCTGGACTGCCGCCTGCTTCCCTGCCTTCACCTGCTCGTTATGAGATGTCAGTTGGAACTGGGTGACCGGCCGCCGGTTATCCTCGCTCATCTGCGGGTTCATGATATACATCCGGCGAGTTTCATCTTGGAATTTCGTGGCCATATCAACGGCCATCTTCTGTGCAAGCCAGTAGACCTTCACCTTTTCCATGTCACCCGGATTGTTCATCGCGTCGTCCAGTAACTTGGGCAGGTTGTCACGCAGCCACTTGACGTCGATCTCAACCATCTCACCGGGTGGTGGAGCAGCTGCTGGTTCGCTGGTCTCGGTAGGCTGCTCCTGCGACGCCTCTTCTTCTGTCGGATCCTGGTACCAGTGCCAGCCCTGTGTGGCTGCACTGTTTCTTTGCTCGATTCCCTGCAGATATGCCTCGCGCTCCTGCACGAGTTGAGCCTGCCGCTCTTCCATTGGATCTGCGGATACATGCGAGCTGGCCACCGCGGTTAGCAGGCATAACCCAAGGTACTTGCCTCTATTCATAAACGCACACCCTAAGCGTTAAAAGCTGATCTTGATTATATTCGTCATTGGGAAATGACCAACAGCTAAATGCGCTCATGGTGCAAAAACAGGCATTAATAGAGGGGGTTGAGGCTGGTTTTGCCAACGAGGGGACAGAAAAAACCCCAGATACCTATCGGTGCCTGGGGTCAATGGGAGCTGTTGTCTCTCAGGATAGCTGACTATGGAAGGTCAGCGACTTGGGTTGTCAAAGAAGGTCGGGGTCATCACATACTGCGCATCCAGATCCATGGCGTTGGCTTGGGTCAGATTGACCGGCGCTTCGACACTATGAAGTCCGCGCACGACCAGCAGACCGGACCTAGCAAAGTCATCACTGTTGGAGACCATGACAAAGGCGGGTGGCAGCTCGTAATCGAAACGCCCATTGCGCATGAGGTGAATGCTTCGCTTGCCCTTCACCAGCCAGGGCACATCTTGGATATTTCTACCGGACACGAACACCGCCTTCAGATCACCTCCATCACAGTAGTCCTTGTTGACCCCCGCAATCGACACCAACCCCCAATTATCCTGAGTTTGGATAAAGGCCATCTCCACCGGCGAGCCATCAATCGAGAAGTGTGCGCCTTCGACATTGGTAACGGGCATCCGATGGGTCGGGTTGATGCAGGCTTTAGTCAGCATCTCATCGAGCGGTTTGGACGAGTAAATATGGATGAGATAATCGAAGTCGGCTTCGGGCACGTTCTGGACATAAGAGAGCATCGTGGCGCTTAAACCGGTACGGGTATCGGTGATCTGGCGAGCCCCAGAAAGAGTGATGCTGTCCGCCAGACGCTCGTAGTGAGGGACAAAGTTATCCCCTACAAAGGCGTAATCGGGTTTGCTGGAACAGCCGCTACCCACTGCGATGGCCAGCAATAGTGCCGCCAGACATACCGGTTTTACCTTCAACAGACCGACCATTTTGCCCTCTCAGAAGCTGAAAAGCTGGTTATATATACAGCGCATTTTGGGGCCAGTATATCCTTCTGCCGATCGCTGACAAGAGCTTTGCTACAAAAAAACACTCATAATGCAGCTCTTTTCTACTTCTTTTTCTGCATTCTTTACTAAAAAATAAGCACCGAATTGTCAGGCCGCTTGACTGTGCGACTGAGCAGTTTATGATTAGGTCCATCCGATGACGCCTTAATGACACCAGATTGGCATCATTTCTCCACCACGCCAGTAACGCTACAGTGGCTCTTCATGAGAGGGAACGTATGAAAAAGGTAAAACTAGAACCCATCATCGCCGGTATCAACAATCATGTTGACCACTTTGACATCAAGGGTTCCATCCTGATCGAAAACGGCGACAACAAATATCTTATCGGCAAGGCCGCTACCGAACTCAGCAATTCAGGCGAGCGCATTCAAGGGGGCACCGTCGAGGACTTGCACTTCCAACTGCTCATCAAGTCCATACTTGCGCTGGGTCTGGGTGCAGGGGATCACGAAATTAGCGTGGGCTTCTCTGTATCATCGCACATCATGAATGAATTTCGCCGCGACCCTAGCAAGAATGCACTCAGCGACGACCATTTCGACACGCTTGCAGAGGCTGTTAAAGAGATCAGGTTCCGCGTCGGTAACACCGGTGCCACCACTCAGGTATGTCGAGTTAAATTACGACAAGAAGAAGTGCCGGTTCTCTACGAAACTCAAGCTGTCTATAATGTCATCCCTACTCGCGCTCAAACCTACGCGCTATTCCAGATTGGCGGCGGCGACTGGCAAAGTATGTTGGTTGTAGATGGCAAACCACGGATTGATACCCACAAGCGCGTATCCGGATTAAAGGACTGCGTGGCCAACCTCAGACGTGATCTTTCCCTGCAACTGGCAACAGCTGAAAAAGCATGGCACGAAGAGAAGAAGCCTAGCAATACCGACGGCATAAACGAGTCAGGCAAAGATCAAGGATGGGTATGCTGCAAATCCGACAAAGCACGCATCATTAATAACCACATCTTTACCAATCTGCCAGACCTCATTAATACCTTCCGCGATTATCCAGATCGCATCAAGTCAATCATTGTCAGTGGCGGTGCGGTACACGACGATACGTTTTTGGAAGTGTTACGGGAGCAGGTACCGAATAAATACAAAATCTTCACCATCGACCAGTTCCGTGTCAGCGAACCGGATGATGCTGATGTGCTTATGGACCCGAGCTTCACCTGTGCGTTCGGTATTCAGTCTACTGGCGTGAAGGTTGGCCTGGACATTGGTAATGCTTATTTGAAGGGTGTATTCAATGTCTAAGGGACCAGCAAAAGACCCTAACCGTGTCCAATTGCGCTTGCCCGATGACATCCTTAACACGCTTACCGCGCCGCAACTGGGCACCAAACTAAAACAGTATTTGAACAACGGAATTGAGTTATCAGCCCCGCTGGTCTCCTTGCTCAACAATGCCAACAAGAATGCAAAAATCGAGATCCTGCTATCTTTGCTTCTTGCTAATCTTGCTGTTGAGGAAGGCGATTCTAATACTCAGGCTGCCAAACCGGTTCCCAAAAAATCTTCTTCCAAGGGTTCAAAATCTGAAACCGTAGCGCCTCCACAAGAGGGCACGGCAAAACTCAGACCAGAGGTTGAAGATGATGATTATGATGATTTGAAATAACGGACGACACAGGGTGAGGGGTTATCTCTTCACCCTGTTTTTATATTCCTCCCAATGTGACTCTCTCCCCTAGCCTACTCAGCGACTCTTCCAAAACCGCCTGCCAAACACGCCTAGTGCCAGCCTTTACGGCGGCCAAATCGAGCACCAATCAGTTCCTGACCGGGAAGCACTCAATACCACGTTCCTCCGCCTATCTTGTCCGAAGGATTGGGATCTCTCAGTACATTTGCTGGGTTCTGGTTGTCCAGAGGCCAGATATGCACATTAGGATCGCATTCCTTCGCCTATCTTGTCCGAAGGATTGGGATCCTGACACGCATTCAATCCAAGCCACAGCCAAACAACCGATAGGCCATGTGCAGTCAATCACTCAACCCTCCGCCTATCTTGTCCGAAGGATTGGGATCCTGTCTGCACAACAACCCTTGTCAGACCAAGTATGCACGTTACTACCACGTTCCTTCGCCTATCTTGTCCGAAGGACTGTGGAACTGATTGTTCAGCGATATACAAACCTTACTTTGAAGTACAAACCGCTGTAGCCCGCGTGGTGATTGGGTTTGCATCATTTTTTGCCCCCTATTTTACGGACGTACAACTTACACGTTTTCATCCATATTTATGCGTGTTTGCAAAGTGGCACACACATCGGTATCTTGGGTCACGTTGGGAGGAGAACTTGGACTGAGTCACCAAAACCCTCTCACCTTGTCCGGAAGATCCCGATCCTTCGGACAAGTATTTATCAGGAAAAGGGGGGTCAAAAAATCATGGTTCAAGACATGCCTGTGGGCCCTGTTTGTAACGAGATCGCAGAGCCACTGCGCGAAGCTCTCGCTAAGGCATCTGCAACGGTGGCTGAGTTCGCCCAGGTCATCATCGACCGATACTGGCAAGAGTTTCGTCGCAAGAACCAGGACCAGCGTCACCTGCCCGAAGATAGGCGGCAGCTTGGTCGGTATGCCCCAAACATGCGCAGGCACAAGGCCAACAACAAAATCTATTTTGTCTGGAGAAACTACCAGCCCACGAGAAAGGGAACACGCAAGGGCCGCATTCTCGGAGTTGATATAAAACCTGCAAAGGGACTGCATTACACAGAAAAGCAATTTATGGCATATGCCAGACCATGGGAATTCTCTCTGATTGTTCGTACCGAACGCCAACTGGCAGCGCTGAGGGAATTACAGGAAGGCATCCACAAACATATAGTTCATTTGGCGAAGTGTGAGAGGGTATTTGAATGGAAGCAGCAACTGGAGATCGACAAGTCAGCCATCCCGACAACCCCCAAGTTGACGGAAATAAACAAAGGGGAGGTCAGGAAAACAATCGCGGAGTACGAGGCGGAACTAAGCAGGGAACTGGAGATCAAAACGCTAGACAATATGTAAGGTCTAAGCCTCAACCTTATGTTGCAGGTGCAGGACAGGCGGCCATGGAGCTCAATACAAAAAGCACCATGTTGAATCGTCACATTAATAGTGCCAATCACAAAAAGGCGAATACCGCCTTTATGCGTGTTGGAACTTTGCTCGTGATGACTGCTAACGACCCAGTCAACCAGAAGAAGATTACCGATTGGCTGGATTATTTGTTAAAGCAGATGACGGACAATATCAATTCTGACCAGGAGTCTATCCGTGTTCTCTGGACTGGTAGCGCTCCAAAGCTGGACATCGTTCCTGTTGCCGGGGAAGCCAAGCATTATTTTTACATCAACCACCCGCGTCTGCGTCTTTTCATAAATCAGTTCAACCGTGTTGACGGGCTGGCGTATGAAGTAGACCAACTGTGGTTTGCGGGATTGATGTCAGATGAACGCCGCGAGATGTCGTACAAGAAACTGCTCTATCCGATGAACGCCATCACCGAGCACTTCAACTATGTGACCAACATTTCACGTCGCAGCGGTGGTACCTATACGCCAGAAGAGTTCCTGAAATTATTGAGCGAGCAGGAAAGCATGAGGACATTCATCATGCACCACTTCGAAGGGCCGGAGCATGTCAAATATGCTGGCACGGTCAAGAAGTTCGCAGGTTGCGAGTGATTATCCAAAAAGTGTAATAGCGAGGGGCGTAAGCCCCTTTTGGGTTTTTGGGGAGTGAGTATGCAAGTTGATTCCGCAATTTTTCGACTCTTTGCGTGGTGTGCCCGCACAGCGAAGCGCTTTAATAAAAAGGGCCCTCCTCCACGGAATGAACTGTTGCAGGTTGTCCGTACCGTATCGGGAGATCAAATCGTCCCGAGTGGCGTATATTATTCTCCGATGCCAATCATTGGTATTCAACCCTTGTCCATCGAGGACATCTTGCGGCCCCATAGCGGGACCATCAATGAAATAATCCAGCGTTCCGGGCTGTCGACAACGCACGCGAAATACAATCCAACTAAATTAATAACCGATGTGATAGAACGGGTGGCCGAGTACATTCATTTGCTACCCGCCAGCGAGGATTATCACCACACCGAAACGGGTGGGTTGCTATCACACAGTCTTGAGGTCGCCAAGATCGCACTGGGTGAGGCATACAACATCGACCTGCCCTCCAAAACGTACCCCGACCTGGAAACCATCAGGCGCACCCGATACTTCTACGCGGTGTTCGTTGCCGCCCTACTCCATGACGTAGGGAAGGTTTTTTCTGACATCAGGGTGACCTGTGTCGACAAGAACACCGTATGGGCTCCACATGTGGAGCCGCTGACCACCTGGGCCCTAAAAAATAAGGTTGCCAGCTACCAGGTCGAGTACAAGCGCGGTCGAGGCCGAAGTCATGAGCGGGCCGCGAACTACATCACCATGTCCGTACTGAGCACCGAGGCGAGGGAGTATCTGTCGAGCTGCAAGACGGACAACCTGTATATGGAGATCGACGAGGCGATCTCGCACTACGCGGAGCGGGAAGAATACATCTCGCTGGCGCTTCGTCGCGCTGACAGTGCCAGCACCCTGAAGGATATACAGGGCCGTCACGTCAAGGAGACCGGGCGGAGGGAGTTTTCGCTGGCAACGCTCTTCATCAGGGCGTGCCAGCGACTAACGGCGGATTGGACCTGCAACACCAAGGGGGCGATGCTGTGGCTCATTGGTGGAGATGTTTTCATCGCCTACACCCAGGCGATAGAGGCAATCATGGAGGAGATTCGCTCGTCCGGTGTCTCCATCCCGACCGACGTCAACGAGATCTACAACCGGCTGATCGAGCAGCACATCATCGAGAGTTTGGACAAAGAGACCCGAAGCGTTTTCTGGTCACCTGGACACTTCACCGAAGACGAAGCAAGGCAGATCCAAGAGGACTTGCTCATCAACCGGATCAACCGCCCCTGGCTCTCGCTCGTCAAGCTCAAGTCCGTTAACTACGCCTATGGGTCCGTGGTGCTGCCTGAGTCGCAGCCGGGATTGATGTGCTTGAACAAGGGTGGGGACATGATGCTGTACCGCAAAGGCTCCCTGTACCAGCCCGTTATTTTGTCCGCCGAGGAGATGCACAAGCGGCGTAAGGAACTGGAGGAAAAGGCCAAGGCGGAGGCCGAAGCGACGCAAGCCGAGAAGGAGAAGGCGCTGCAGGAGGCGGTGAAAGAGGCGCTGGAACGAGAACGGGCTGCCCAGGCAGCGAACGGTCACGCTGACGCTACTGGTGGCGGGAACCCGGACCAGATTCCCGTGAGTGAGTACAACTATCCCCTCTTTGACTATGAGCACGAGTATCTGGAGGAATCTGGCGCACTTTGGGACGACTACGCCGCCATGAACCAAAGCGTCTACGAAAATACGGACGCCAATGGGCCTCAGTCCTCTCAGGACAGCGAGGATGACGACGCTGATACTGATGCCGCGGGTAACGAGTCCGATGCAGCAGAGAGCGTTTCAGAAGCTGGCAAAAAGAAGCGAGCCAGATCTCGTGTCAAGAAGCGCCTGGCCGAGCGTGCAGACGGTAGTGAACAGCTGCCGGATGACGATGAGCTTGATGCTGACGACGAGACCCCACCTCCCCCGGCCACCAGCAATGGAGGCATGTCGAGAAAACAGAAACTGGAAGCCAAGCGAGCTGCCAAGTCGTCGAGCGAGCCAGAGGTTGCTGTGGAGACCCCGGACACCCCGGTGCAGGAGGTAGCAGTCAATGTCCAGGTAGCACAGCCAGCCGTGCCGCAGGATGACAGCCCTTCACCGGCGACCCCGGAGCAAGTGGTTGCCGAACCGACCACCCCCACCCCAGAACCAGTGCAGTCGCCAAAGCCTGCTCAAGCGCCGCGCAAGGCGTCCGGTCAGGACAATCAGGACAGGGCAAGGCAGTGGCTCAGCTGGTGCAGTGCGCAGCGCAACAGCGGCGTGTTGATGTACCGGACCATCAATGACATTTCGTATCTACGAGTCGGGTTGCTGGCCAAGCACCTGCTGAAGGAGGTGGACGAGGTGATCGAGACCCTGGCGCAGGGCAAGACGATACAAGCGACCCTCGAAACAGCGGCAAGCCCAGATCGTTGCTACGTGGTCATGATGCCCAATGAGCAGGGACAGCAGGAGGAATGCTGCCAGCTCAGTATCCGTGGCCAGAAGATCATGGCCGCCGTGTCCGAGCCAAAGCGCGAGGAGCCAGACCGCCGCGAGTTTGTCTCGGTATTCGAGCGGCTTCAACGTGGGGACGAAGAGGAGCAAGTGATGGCCGTAGTAGAGACCGAAAGCACCGGGAACGCTGTTCTGCCGGACAGCCCACCAGCGCCTTCGTCCGTGGAGGACAAGGATCCCGCCCCCACACCGGTCACCCAGGTGCAGTCCAACACACCCGAGAGTGAGCAGGAGTCAGTGGTCGTGCAGGACAACAAGCCTACCCCAGATGATGACGATGACTTCGAGGAGGAAGACGAGGATATGGACGAAGAGGAGATCAACCAATCAGCCCTGTCAGCAGCATTGCACCCCATAGGTTATCGCTGGCGAGAAATCAGCGACTTTGCTGAGACCATGAAGCGGTTGAGATGGGGTCGCGGCAAGGACCGGGACGCAATGATGGAGACGGATGAGGGATTTGCTATCCGGTCTTCCTACTTCCGTGAAAATGGCGAGCACTACTTCAACTTCCCGCTCTCGGAGCTGAAGGAGTTTCGCAAAAAGATCGACGGAAAATGGTATTACGTGGTGCCACGGGAGCAGCCGTAACTCATTCAAAGTAATGACTTATAAACACCTATCCAGCGACATATCAACCGTTTCTGTGGATAAGTGCTTAAGGATACAGCAAAAGGCCACAAAACACGGGGTGTTATACACCGGCAATCTGCTCGGGAAGCCGCAGCGATACTGGTCAATCACGACCCCAGACCTGCAATGGAGCAGGCTGAATAAGTCCGTGACGGACGGGGTCAACAGCACAGTGGCATCACGAGTTAGGTGCCGATGAGAAGGAAAGAAGGATGCGTTTGAAGGGTAAGTTAGTGCGCTGGAACGGCGACAAGGGGTTCGGGTTCATCCGATGCGAGGAGAATCACGAGGAGTATTTCGTCCATATCTCGGCTTTCCCCCGAGATGGGGTGCCACCACGGATTGATGAGAGCGTGAGCTTTGAGGTAGGGAAAGGGAGAGATGGGCGTCCGCGTGCAGAGTCTGTCCACCGGGGCAATGGACCGGCACCGGTCAAAGTCCACCAGCCACATCGAGCCCCGAGCACCCCCAAGTCGCCACGTCGGCCTAATCCGCGATCTACTCGCCCGAGGTTTACCTCCCTGCTGATGAGTGTGGCGTTGCTGGCGGGTGGGTACTGGGCTGCCAAGCCATTATTGTCCGGCCAAGACACTCAACCCACCGCGCAGATGAGCCAGGTCAACTCAAGCGCTGTCGACGAGCAGCAGGATGACAACCTCGATGTCGCGGCCAGCCAATTTAGTTGCGACGGGCGAACTTATTGCTCAGAGATGGGCTCGTATGAGGAGGCCAAGTTCTTCCTCGACAACTGCCCCAACACCAAGCTCGATGGCAATCACGACGGAGAACCGTGCGAGGCGCAGTTCGGGCACTGACCACCAGGTGCCCGTCCGTTGAGGACATCGGCTGAAGGTAGGAGGCCATGCGGTGATCACCAGGCCGGGCTGGTGGGTAGCGAGATTGAGTTTTCTTCCCCGGAGAGCGGCAGTGGGCATTCGATAGGCAGTACGAGAGGGATGTGAGATGCGAACAGATGGAACAGTGGTTGTCTGGTACGACGATAAGGGGTTTGGTTTTGTCAGGGAAGCGCACACCATGCGCGAGTTTTTCTTCCATATCTCCGCCTATTGCCATGATGGCCAGCGCCCACAACTGGGGGACAAGGTGCGCTTTGGTGTACTGCAGGGACATGGGGACCGCTCGATCGCGGTGGGTGTCTGGCAACATAAGGTCAAGCCGGGGGACGAGCACATTCCGTCCGGCAAGGACAGCGATAAGCTGCCCTTCCCACACGCGAGGGACGAGCTCCGGAAGTGGCTGCGCATTACGCCCCATCGCATCGTGGTAGCCACGGCGGCACTTGCTGGCGTGCTTTACATAGTCCAACAGACGCTTGTGTTACCCGAGACGTTTCCCAATAACGCCCACGCTGGTACGGTGTTGGAAGCGGAAGCCAAAGAGTGGAGCAAGAACCTGTTCAAGGCGGAAGCTAAGACCCTGGGAGCGGCGCAACCACATAGCTCCAAGGACGATTGAGACAAGATTGAGATGACTTGGCTCCTGCACCAACATCCTCGGGCAGGAGCAATCCTTGAGATCTCCCGGTGTCGGCCGACATCCCCTCCATCATCCCACACCTGCCCGTCCGTGGCGGACCTTAGCCGCCGGAGCTCGCGCGTGCCGCCGGTGGCCACGACCAGTGCTGGAGTTCGACGAACACTTCGTCGGCCAGGAAACGCTGCAGATAACCCCCATCTCTGTCCGTGGCGGAAATTTACCTACCCACCAGCATCTTCAGCCAGGGAACACCGCAGTACCGACTGGCGTGCGACCGGGTTCTCGGGTACTCGACGCGCGTAGGGCGGGAGAAGGGATAACCTAGCCTACCTCCGCTCTGAAAGGATCAATATCATCTGGCCTTCAATGGGCCGCCAGTTCGCGGAACAGTTCGGGCCGCTCTTGAAGAAGTGCCAGCACCTTAGCAGTCAGCCCGGTTGGATTGCGGCGGCGGGTTTCCCAGCTCTTGACCGTATCCACACTGGTACCAAGCCCGATAGCAAATTCCTGCTGCGAGAGATCGAGGGCCGCACGGATCGCCTTTACATCAGCCACCTCATAGCGGGTCAATTCTGATGCCTCGCTGCGGCCCTGCTTGATGGCGATGGCCTCTTCCAGAGAGGCTTGCAACTCATTGAACATGCTCATATCAATCCTCATCTTTTAACTGTGCGGTCAGTTTCTTCAATATTGCTTTTTCCGCGGCTGTCAGGCTGGACTTCTCGCTTTTGGAATAAGCCAGCACGAGATAGATTTTTTCAGCATGAGCCAGGAAGTAAATCACTCTGGCACTGCCACTCTTCCCTTGCTGCCCAGTCGCCATCCGGACCTTACGCAAGCCACCTGTACCTTGGATCAGATCCCCCTTTTCGGGGTCGGCAATCAATTCAACCTGCAACGACTTCAATTCATCGTCAGTCGCAAGCGCCTTAATCTGCTTGGTGAAAATGGAGGTTTCGATAAACTCGATAGCGTGACTCAAGCGCCAATTACTCTCTAGGGGCCTTTAGTGGTGTACATTGTACACCTCATTATAACTGAGAGACAACGTCCCGCCACAAGAGACACGCCAGGTGCGTTGCTGACAACAGCAGAGCAATGACCCCCAGCCCTTGTCCATGGCGGAATTTGAGCGCCTAACCCGTGCCTTCAGCCTGGTGTCACCGCGGTACCGACGGGCGTGCGACCGGGTACTCGGGCCAACTCCTCGGGCAATTCACCCTGCCCCTGTCCTCGCCGGACCTCAGCCACCGGAGCTCGCGCGTGCCGCCGGTGGCCACCCCGGTGCCGGAGTTCGACGAACACTTAGATGGCCAGGAAACACTGCAGGCAACCCCGTCTCTGTCCGGGCAGGAGTTTGAGCGCCCTCACCGCGACTTCAGCCAGGCAAACGCCCAGGTACCGACGGGCACTCGACCCGCGCCGCGGGCCTGCTCCTCGGCCAACCCGCACCACCTACCGTCCGTAGCGGAGCCTGATCCCGAGATTTCCCGCGTGCCGCCGGTGGCCACCCCGGTGCTGGAGCGTCGGCCGACATCTCCTCCGCCGGTTTGCTCTTGTGCCCGTCCTTGCCGGAGCCTGAGCGCCGGAGCTCATCCGGATTACCTGGTGATCACTCGGTGGCCAGCACCGCTGCGCCGGTAAGGCCACCAGCCCCCCCAGGTCGCCGTTTCGGTGAAGGCCGGTGAAAGTCCACGAAGGAGATGATGAGCACGCAGCTGCAGCGCCGGGCCGACCCGGTTGTTGCCAGTAGCAACCCGAGCTGGTGGGTGGACGAGTTTTCTTCCCCGGAGAGCGATTTAGTCCAGCCTTTCGATAAGTGACTGAGCGATAGGGACTTTAGAAGAGCGAGAGGTGGACTAAATCCTGACGCTGCCCGCACCAGCAGGCTGGTAAGGCAGCTTGGTGAGGTCGGAGTGCCCCTTGCTTGTCTGACGAGGACATCGAGTGGAGAGGCACCGGGACGGGCCTTCTCTTTGGTTCCATCTCATTGATCGCTTTGATATTATGCGACCCATGGCGAGCTAGTTGATGGCTCCATGGTTTGACGACTCTTTGGAGCGACGGTTTGATCCAACCGTTCCGCCAACGTCAGCTGGTCCGCCACCCAAAATGACGAGCTTGGTGGGGCAGCTGCAAAGCTGGCCGGTTTGGTACCCGGTGTGCCAACCCTACCCTGCTTGTCACTCACTGCGAGATTTCGGCGGACTGGATAGTGGCTCATAGAGCGCCGGTTCATGGTTCCCGGTAAGACCAACGCAACTCAGTTCGCCACCCTCCCCTCACCCCACCGCGCGTCGCATGTCAGCTCTCGAGTGATAAAGTCCTTCCAGTACACCAAGCGCCCGGCTGCGTCTTCAGGTCGGCAACACGCCTGTGGCCACCAGCGGTGCTGGAGTTCGACGAGCGCTTCGTTCCCTGGAATCCCTGCAGAGCTTGACCGACGTTGTCCGTGAAGGACGCGCACACCCGGAACTCACGTCTTCAGCCCGGCGGCACCGCGGTACCAACGGGCACTCGACTCACGTCGGCCGACATCTCCTCGGGCACATTGCCCCTCACGATGTCCGGGCAGGACGGTAGCCTCCCTGTATCTGCAACTCACCAGGTAAACTCCTGGCAGCGTGCTGGGCGATCTCATCTCGGGTCGCGCCTGTCGGCACCACCCCAGATCCGCTGGAGGTCCGGCTACCCGAGCTGACTGCAGCGGCCAGCGTCCCCACATGGTTGTCCGTCACCCACATTCACCTTCACTTGGCTTTCCCGCCGGTACCGGGCTCCCCGTACTGACGTGTCTGCCTGCTTTTGATATGTTTCACCATATCTGGGCAATTACCGAGGCGATTTTATGAGTTTTTCTGCTCTCACGCTGAGCTTTGACGTTTATCTGGTCGTCTTAGCTTGTGCCACTGGGTACGCGATTTATCGAGGGTTTAAGTGGGTGCGCGACATTCAGGCCACCCAGAAACACATCCTCGCAAGGCTTAAACAACAAGAGAGCGCAAGTGCCCTCAAGGAGTACGAGACTGCCGAGGCATTGAAGCGCGTTCAATCTCAAATGGAATTGCTCGCCTATCTGGAGCAGAAGCGCATCGAGCGTGATCTCGAACAGGACGAGACGGCTTTCAAATCCATGAGGGCTCGCAGGACGTCGTCACGATAGCACCCCACCCTTTACTCACGCACAAGGCCGGGCACATCTCCGCCGCCCGGCCCCACCCGCCCGTCCTTTCAGGACAATTAAGCCCCGACGCGCAGCCATCTCCCAGGTGATCACCCGGCGTGGCCAGTACCGACGGATGTTCGAGTGCTGTCGGCCGACATCTCCTCCGCCGGTTTGGGCCCGTGGTTGTCCGTGCAGGAAGATCTGGGTCCGAGCTCATCACGTTTGCCTGGAACGCCCTGGTACCGACGGGCGCTCGACGCGCGTCGTCCGGCGGCTCCTCGGCCAACATGACCCTCTCGATGTCCGGGCAGGACGACAATATCCCGGGATCTGCACTTCACCTGGTAAACACCTGGCAGCGTGCTGGGCGTTCTCAACGCCGGGGTCAACCCAGTAAAGCGGGTTGACAGGCGCAGCGACCAGGCTGGAGCGCACGGTGCCGGGCGAGGCTGTCCGTCCTCCACTTTCACTTTCCGTTTTTCTCCCGCCGGTTTATCGCAGGACGCTGCTCCGCCGGTGGCCACCCCGGTGCAGGCGTGTCGGCCGACATCTCCTCCGCCGGTTTCACCCCTTGCCTGTCCTTGGCGGAAGCCGAGCCGAGGGAGCTCATCACTTCTCCTGGTGGCCATGCACGCTGGAGGCAGTTCTCATCCAGCTGCTGCTCGCACGCAAGTTCTCGAGCGCCGTTGTCCATGCCGGACAAAATCGTGCCGGTCTGATGTCTTCAGCCTGGTCTACCCCGGTACCGACGGTCACGCGACTCACGTCGGCCGACATCTGCTCCGCCGGGTTGCCACAGTGGGCGTCCGTAATGGAGCCTGTCCCCGAGGTTTCGCGCGTGCCGCCGGTGGCCCCACCCCGGTGCTAGAGTTCGACGAAGTCTTCGTGCCTGGTAAACCCGGCTGCATGGCACCCTGGATGTCCTTCGCGGACATAATCGACCGGATCTCACGTCTTCAGCCTGGTCATCTCCCGGTACCGACGGGCACGCGACTCACGTCAGCTGACATCGCCGGGATCAGATCCAACCCGCTGACTTCCGCGCAGGACGGGGAAGTACCGAGGTTTTCGTCCCGCCGGTGGCCCCACCCCAGTGCTGGAGTTCGACGAAGTCTTCGTGGCCAGGAAACCCTGCAGGATGAGCCTGTCGTTGTCCTCGAAGGAATTTGAGACCCGACGACGTCTTCAGTCACGTCTTCCGCCAGGTCAGCACCCCGGTGCAAACTGGCGCAGCAGTTGGGTGACCCGCGCGCTCCTCATCGAGCCAGAACGGCAGATTGAGCCGTAGAAGTCCGTGCAGGAAGGTAGGCCCGGTGGTTGATGCGTGCCACCTGGTGGCCAGCCACGTCACGGGGCGTCAAGGTTGCGTCGCCTGCCCTCTCCTCGGGGAAAACTGGAGCCCGACGTCACCGAGCAGCTGCTGGCACGCCAGTTCGAGCTTCTTGAATGTCCATGGAGGAGATCGTGGGCCCGGCGGCGTCTTCAGGTCCGGCTGCACGCGGGTGCCACCCCGGTGCTGGAGTGTCGGCCGACATCTCCTCGGCCCGGAAGCGTGTGTGCGGATCCGCCGCGGACTTTAACCGGTGAAGCGGACGACATCACCAGGTGGCCACGGGCGGAGCGGGTCGAGCAGGGTGGCGTGGGCTGGAGGCGCGGTGTTCGAGCGAGGATGTCCTGCCCGGTGAGCGTCTTTAGCTCTTGCCCTGACAGAAAGCGATAGATGGGTGGAGGGGGAAGTGAAAGCCCGACAGTGCCGGGCTGACGTTGGTCGTGTGGGCGCTATTTCATAGCCGCATTCCAATAGGCTAGTCAGTGGGTTGTCTGTTCCTCACCCCGCGCTTCTTCCTCTATGGTCACACGCAGCCCGGCTGCACGCAGTTCGTTTTCTAACTTCTTAATGGTCGACACGTCTTCCTCCCAAGACTCACACACATCGTCTAGCCGTTGGGTTAACTCTCGGATGGTCTGGGTGGAAGCGACGTGATCTGTTATGAGGAGTTCTATCTTGTCGAGCAGCCGGTCATTCTGGGCCAATAAGCGGTTGTTCCTCTCTACCTCGCGTAAAACCAGATTGAATCCTTCTTCGGCACGCTCACTCATTTTCCTGTACTTGTCCATTGAGACCCCGCGCTCGGGGTAAAACAGACCACGCATCATTGACCTCAATGATCCCATCTACAACTCCTTGGCATCCAGTAATTCCATAATGATTGTGGGGTCAGATTACTCATAACTTACTGATTGCCAAGGCCCAAATTGGCGCTGTGCGCGAAGATATGTGCGCGGTATTTTGTGCGTGAGATCGCCGCAAACCGCTTGTGGCAAAGCCCCTAGCAAGGTTGGCGATCCGTACATATCAGGGAAAGCGCTCGAAAATAATTTTCAGTGATGCTGGGGGCATTCTTCCGGGTGTCTGGCGCTGGCCTAAAGCAGGTCTTGCTCACCGGGATGGACAGCTCGGGGTGAAGGGCCTGTGCAATTGGCTGCAATCCACCAGGTGGGCGTCCGGCTAGGACAGCGGGCTTGCGTCGCCCTGGAACGACCGGCGTGGACGGGTCGCGGGGTGTGGCATGAGCGGATACCCTTAAGGCTGTATCCCCTACCACGCAAGGACACGCCATGACTACCTATTACCATAACTGCCGGAGATGCGGCTGTACTGTGGACAGCGAGCGCTACAGCAACGGTCGTGATGGAGAAATCCATCAAAACGACACGATCTGCAGCCGGTGTAAGGCTCGTGAAGAAGAAGAGCAGAGGTACAACGATCTGATGCTAGATGATGATTGAGGCGCATCCGTCTCTTCAGGCTGGGAACCTCCGGTTACCAGATGCAGGGAGGAGTTTGCCATCGAACCACCCGCAAAACCCCCTGCATAAGTCTTTAGGTCTCCCCCCCCCGGATAAATGATCATCGCTGGTATGGTTTTTTATCGGAGGGGGGCCGCACCGGAACCGGGCGCTCAGCGCCACGGTACCCGGAGATGACCTGGCCTGCTCTAAACTCTCGCCGTCCGTCAGGGACGCCCACCCCCTTCATCGCCTGGAGTTACCAGGACAACCCGGCTGTATTCAAGGTCACATCCTCCTGCCAGTCCCGCCGGGACAAGAACAACCCTTTGCCACTTTCACCTGGAGCGACGTGAAGGTTTGCGTCTTGCACCCGACTCTCGGGATTCGCATACTGGGTTGGCTCGATTGAGTCAAAGGAAGTTCTTATGAGGCCCATAAGTCCATGTTTCGTCCAGCGTCATGAGGGAACACCTGTGCGCTTCGTGCTGGTGGACGACGAAGTGTATCTCCCCAAGGATGACTTCATCAGTGTCACGCGCTTTTGTTTCATCTCACCTGACGGTGATTGGAGAAAAGACCACTTCATATTGAGCGACCTAGTCATCAAAAGCTCCCTCAACATGATGGCAGATGACGCTGATTTCCGGATCCTTCGCTTGGAAAAGAACAAGGTCGCAGAGGCCATCAACTTCCGCACCATCAAGGCTCTGGCAAAGGCTGGGGTCAAAGAATGGGGAAGACACTACGCCAAGTTTAAA
>ERZ724518.149-NODE-149-length-25625-cov-7.355065_pt1 | contig 25625 bp, 14 predicted proteins | sample MGYA00376051_ERZ724518 | MGnify/ENA primary metagenome ERZ724518 (study PRJEB28724, sample SAMN07190885) | wastewater metagenome | isolation source: influent of sewage treatment plant in Hong Hong | place: Hong Kong | collected 2016-03-17 ... | reverse complement strand
AGTATAAGAATGTATATGTGAATTTATTTTAGTTGATTACCAAAATGATTATTTCTAATGAAAAACGAAAACAAACTAGACAACAGACTAAGGAACGACGCAAATTACAAGTTTGTAAAACTTATAAAGTCAAAATAGATAAGTCATCATTATCAGAAACAAAAATAGAATATTTAGCAAGACTATTCTTAGAAGCAAAATGGTGGTATAATTATATTTTGATGCAAGATAATGTGTTTGTAAAGCACCTTTGTACGACAAAGATCGTTAAAGTGATGAATAAAGATAGACAATTTGAAAATAGGGAATTAAAATTCTTAAGTTTTAAAGCAAAACAATCAATTCAAGAACATGTCATTGCTAATGTTAAGAGCTTATCTACTAAAAAGAAGAAAGGGTATAAAGTAGGTAAGTTTAAATTTAAGAGTTTTATTAATATGATACCCGGTAGATATTTTATAAAAGATCATAATAAAATAAAAATAGATAGATTTAAACAATGTTTTAGAGTTAGAGGCTTAGATCAAATACCGGAAAATGCAGAAATTACAACTATTAAATTGATTCGAAGATATAAAGACTACTATTTTTATATAAATACTTTTCAGACCAAACAAACGCAAGTTAAAACTAATCAATATATAGGCATTGATTTAGGTATCAAAACAGTGTTAAATTTCTCAAATAGGGTCAAAATAGATGCTAATTTACCAATCAATAATAAAATTAAAAAATTACATCAAAATGTAAGTAAGAAAATGAAGCATTCAAAGAATCGAGACAAAGCTAGAACAAGATTACAAAAAGCATATATTGAAAGAGATAATCAAAAAGAAGATGTGACTAACAAAATAGTTCACATATTGACAACTAATTTTGACAATATTTGTATTCAGAATGATAATATAACTAAATGGCAACAACAATATGGCAAGAAAGTAGATGCATCTATAATTGGTAGAACTGTAGGTAAATTGAAACAATCACCTAAAACAATTATAGTTGATAGATACTTTCCTTCGACCAAATTATGCCCTGTCTGTAATACTTTAACTACTTTGACATTGTCTGATAGAGTATTTAAATGTCAAAATTGTGGTTATGAAGAAGATAGAGACATAAAAGCTGCTAGGATGATCTTAGTCGAGGGAATGAAACAGGTTGGAGTACCTGTGGAATACAGGGATTTGAAGCTTGTGGAGAATGAGACCGCTGCTAAGATGTCGGAGTACTTTAAAAGTACTCCTCACATTAAAGTAAGTTTTGCTCGATGAAACAAGAAGGTAATATTTTACCAATTCACAAATTCGTCGACATCCGATCATTAATATTTGACGGATTTCTTAAAACAACTATAACTTTGTCAGATAAAGTTATTGTTTTAAGAACGCTTACTCCTGCAGAAGAAGATAGCATAATTGAAAAATATCAGCATTTACCAAAACAATACAATTTGATGGCTGCAACTGACACTGTTAAAACTGCGGTCTATTCTATCAATTCTTGCAAAATAACCAATGAAACAAGAGAGTTAGTTAGGGATTGGCCAAAGCAGCTTATTATTAGATTATTTGAATTGTATACAGAATTAGTTAAGCGCATTAGAATAGCAGTCAAGCTGATTGACGACTTTGTACAAACTGATGAATCTAGACAGAAATGGTCAGTACTGAAGGCAACTAAAACAACTTTTAATAGCAAGTCAATATTTAATACTGATTTAAAAACTGTTTCACAAATTCAGCAGTTCTGGATATTTCTTAATGAACAAGAAGATAATAGAATACAACAAGAGATTGATTGGAAAAAAGCTGAATACATGACTGAGAGCATTTGCACTTTTATTAATCCGAAGGCGATGCAACAGATAACTTATAAGAAGCAGTTAGAAAAAGAAGAAGAGGAAAAATTGGAATTAATTAAAGATGTAAAACAACAAAATGATGGACAAGTTATTGACAACTCTGCGGATAAGTTGTTTGATGCATTAAAGAGAAAAGATGGTGAATCTAGAGCAAAATTTGAAGAACGTGTATCAAAAGCAATAAATAGTGCACTTAAAGAAGACGAGCATGATAAGTTTGTTAGAGAGAAACAAGAATATGAGTTTGGTCGGGAATTGAGAATAAAGAAAGAAAATCACAGAAGAATAAAACTTCACAATGAAAAACGTAAAAAGAATGTTATCGTGATTGATGCATTGCAAGAAGACATGCCGAATCCATACGGAATTGAGGTTGGATTTCAGCAGACAATTGATGTAGGCGAACAAAGACCTATTCCTGAGGGATTGAATGTCGGTTTTGAGCAGGTAGTTACTATTGGTAATGATGAAGAAGCCGAAAAACGATTTGCAATTGAACAAACTGAAAACAAGTATTTTGTGAACGGTATTGATTATTCAGAAATCATTGCGATTAAAGTATTTGAGATGTTAAAAAATAGAGATCAAATCTTTAATCAAATCGTCAAAGAGAGTGACGAAGAAACAACAAAATGGATTGATGTTTATATTCAAAATGAAGATGAGCAAACTGAAGTTCAAGAAAAATTGACAGAACTTAATGCATCAAGTGGGGTAGGAAGAGATGCATTGTTAGAGAGAAGAGAAAGAGTATTATCAGGAAAGAACAAATTTGAAGACATGCAAAAAGAAATGATAGCTAAAATTAAAAGAGAAGAACAGATTCAACCTGAAGATTCAATTGAATTCGGAGGTATTAGATGAATTTAGATTCAAACACGAGAATGATTGAAGATCCCTTTGAAGCACTATCAGAAGTTTCAAACATTAGACATAGGACAACTGAAGTTGATATTGGTGATGGACATATAGTCACTGTGAGATCACTCGGTGCAAAAGATGAGACAGATACATTTATTGAGTGTATGAATTATTGGGGACAAGCATTCTTGTACAAACATAAATTGGAGACGTTAGCAAGGGCAATTGTCGCGGTTGATGGGCAGACATTTGCCGAAGAGATGGACATTACTAAAAAGAAAAAGATGCTTGATAGAAAGAAAGAGATAATTGGTAAATGGCATCAAGAGATTATTGACGAATTGTATGTTGAATATGCAAAATTGATAGGTAATATTGATGCTTTTCTTGATAAAATGTCTTTGACAGCAGAGACAAATGCAGCAGGCATACAAGATGCTGAAAAACAACGAAAAGTTATGAATGAGAAGCCTGTAAAACTAGATGAAGAGATTAACGAAGGTGAAAATCAAGGGAAAGAAAATGAGTAATGCAATGACATTATTAGAGTCATTACAGACTTATGGTTATAAAGAACGTGAAGTAACAATTGGTGAGATTAAAGTCATATTGGCATCACTAACTGGCGGCGAAATAATTGAGATATTTGAAACATGTAGTACTTATGCTGATTTAGATGCAGCAATGCAGGCATTAAAAATTGAAACATTAGCCAGAGGCATCATTAGAATAAATGAGTATAAGTTTGATCCTTCGATAGTTACGACACAGAAAAGAGATATTATCATGAAATTTGGCGATGATTTAATTGAATTATTGTTTGAAGAATATTGTAACATAGATGAAAGTGTTAAAAAAACAATTGAAAAAATAAATAAAATAAAGGCTGAATAATGGCACAGAAACCTGTTATTTCAGTTGGATTAAAAATTGATGAGCTTGATAAGCAAGATATTGAAAAAATCATGAAGAGTGTGAAATCAATATCAGATAAAATTGATTTAGATCCAAGAATTAAAGGTATTCGAAAACAAATTGATGAATTGAAAAAAGAAGAGTCAGATATAGCAAAAAGTAGAGAAAGATCAGCTCATAGATTAACTCAATTACAAAGTGCCCATGGAAAAATAACTCAGAAAATGCTTAATGATTCTAAAAAGCTTGCAGATTTGGAAAAAGATAGAGCAAGTCTTGCTGAAAAGCATGATCTTGAAATGCAAGTAAGTCAATCAAAAATTAATAGTTTACTTAGAAACAGAGTTGCACTTGAAAAAGATATTGCGGATCAATTACAAAAGATACAAGATATTAAAGATGGAAAAAGCGAAGGTGATACTGAAAAAGTAAATAAAAAGCTTGCTGATAATCAAAATAAATTGGCTAAAATTAATGAAAATATTGGCATTGAAGAGAAAAAACGTCAAATTCTAAAAAACAAAGCTGAACAAGAGTTATATAACATCACTGAAAACATACAAACAATTGCAAAAACAAATAATGATCTTAAGGAAAAAAGTAATAAATTTACGGAAGATGGCAAAAAATTAAATGCACAAATTTTAGAAAATGAAAAAAGCAGATTCAATATCAACGACAACATCATTAAACAAAAAGAACAAATTAAAGGTATTGAAAAAGAACAGTTTAATTATGCAAGTAAATCCTTTACTGATCAGATAAAATTTCAACATGAATTAGCAAATCAAATTCAGCAGACACATCCTGAATATAGTCATGATGAAGCATTAGTATTAGCTAAGAAAATGACGCCTTTGAAAAAGGAAGGCTTAAAAATAGATACTAAAGATGAAGAATTAATTAGAAAATCACTTAAAAACAGAAAATTAGAATACAAACTAGAAAGAGATAAAGAAAAATCACGTTTTAACTTGCTTGGCCTTGGAAAAAAAGATTGGAAGGAACGAAACAAAGAATTATTAACAGAATTTGATCTTAAGAAACGAATGTTAGGATTAGGTGTAAAAGGTGTTGACAGACGTGATAAAGTAGGCATGGGTGGTGTCGTTTCAGATTTAGCAAAAGGTGAAAATGTCGCTGAAAAAATGACCGGTCAGATGGGAGCACTTGGTGCAGTTATAGGAAAATTAGCTGGACCATTGATGGCAATTGGTGGAATTGCAGGATTTGTGATGTTAATGCTTGAATATAATCAAAAGGTACAAGAAGCAAGGAAAAGTGTTCTTCAATTGGGTGCTGCATCAGGACAAGCATGGAAAAATATTCAAAGAGGTCAAATTTTAGGCTTAGATTCAGCTGAAAAATACAGAGCATCTTTGCGATCACTATATGACGAAATAGGAATGACATATGAAGATGCATTGAAAAACACTGAGATATTGAATAAATCAAGTGTTGCTTTTCAAAACATATTAAGTGGTGATTTAAGAGTTTTAAAAGAAATAGATGCAATGGCAGTATTGAATAACACGTCATTTCAAGAAATGGCAACGATTTCAGGCGATTGGGTTAATGAACTTAATATTAAAACGAATCAATTATTTACGACTTTTGTAAAATTAAGAGATGCACAGTCTGGTTCAAGTGTTACAGTTGACAAATTCTTTTCATCAGTAATGAATGCAGCTCAAGGGCTTGCTATTTATGGTACGCAAGTTGAAGATGTTGCGACAGCTTTTGGCAAATTAACTAAAAATTTGAAAATGCCGCAAAAGTATGCATTAGATCTTGCAACCAAGATGTTATCTGCTAGTAGTACAATGACTGCTAGTCAGAAAACAATGGTTTCTCAAATCGGTGGTGCTAAAGGATTACTAGAACAAGAAACAAAAAGACTTGAAGCACAGGTAGCGCAAGGTAATGAACAAAAGAAACAGGGAAAGCTCAGTAAAGATCAAGTTGCTGAATTAGAACGACAAACACAAAAATTAGGTAAAAACAGAGAAGTGTTGGGTCGTACATACAAGACTGAAATTGATGCACAGGCAGCATATTTTGAAGCAATGGACCCGTCAACAAATTTGAAAATGAGATTACAAGCATTAGCAAAGTCAGCACCATCATATTTTAAAGGTGTTGATTTTGACAAATTAGATCCTAAAAAGTTAGCAGCAGCATTGGCCGAGGGCGGAGAGACGCTGGCAGACATTGCAAAAGAGTTCGGGTTTGATAGAGAACAAATAAGAGCAATGCAAAAATTTTCAGAAGCAGGTGTAGATTTATCGAATCTTGGCGCAAAAATAGCTACTGAACAAGATAAAGCAGCAAAAGCAAGAGAAACTGAAACTGCACGAAAACAAGCTCATACAATTGAAGATGGCACGAAGTCAATCAAAGAAATATTAGCAGAAAAAATTGGGAAATTTCTTGAAAAAATTTATTTGACATTAGAAAATATATATGACTTTTTTGCCGAATCAGTATTTGCATCGAAGGCAACGAAAATAAGAAGAGCTGAAGACAAGATGAACAAGGGCATTGAAGGTATTAACGACAAAATTAAAGATTTAACTACCGAAGAAGAACGACTTAAGAAAGAAGGCACGACAAGACCATTGACGATGAAAGAACAACGAAGACTTGGAGAAATAGATAGTGAAAAGAAAGCACTTACAGAAGATGCAAAAAAAATAGAATCAAAAAAATCGACTTTGTCTTATGGTAGTGGCGGCGCTGCATTAGATCTTGCTAGAAAAGCATTGAGTGACCAACAATTTAATGAATCTGTTCGTAATGCACCACGTCTAAAAAGACAAGAAGAAGAGAAGAAACAAGCGCAAGAGGGTAAACTACAAGAAAAACAATATGCACCAATTCGTTTTGCTTCTGGCGGTTACACAGGTGATGGCAAGCCGACAAATGCTGCAGGTATTGTACATAAAAAAGAGTTTGTATTTGATGCTGTTTCTACACGAAAAATTGGTAAAGACAATTTAGAAAAATTAATGGCTTTTGCAAAAAACGGATTTGCAGCAGGCGGTTATGTAGGTACTGCTGCAAAAATAGCTAGAAGCGGTTTTAAGATTGGATCTGCAATAGGTACTAAAGCAATGGGTATGACACCTGCAGGCATGGCGCTACAAGTAGGTGCAAGAATGGCTTTACCATTACTTTCAAAAGCACTTGGGGTTGAACAAAAGACAGGTAGCACTATTAATAACAATCAAAGCGTTACAATTAATGTCAATCAACGTGACCGCCAGGAAATTGAACAAATTGTCTATAAAGTCATGTACGACAAATCTGCAAGAGGATAATAGATGTCAGTATTTGACGACACAATTACAGGATTAGGCAACACGATTAAGGAAATACAGAAGCGTGATGCAGACATAATTTCTAGAACTGAAGTGATTACTGGCACACCTATTAGATCTTCTGTTGCTTCAGGTACAATACAAAATCCAAAAGTAATAATTTGGCAAGTTAAAGGCATTGCACAATCATTGAATGTTCCTGATCTAATAATGAAAATTAACCCGTCAAATTTGGATGAATCTTATACACAATTAATTAATCGAAAACGTTCACTCGGTGGATTTATTGAAGAACATTGGGGTGAACAACTCGACAGTTTGTCTGCATCAGGAACTACTAGATCGTTTTTTGGTCCTAATGGATTGACAAATCAAAATAGACGAGATACGGAAGGTTACAAAGAATTTGAACAACTTGTCAACATTTATCGAAATAATGGTTCAATATATAATGAACGGACAGGGCAAATTGTTGCGCAAGGTACAATTGTAATGAATTATGATGACTACATTTATCAAGGATATTTTGAAACATTTTCAATAAAAGAAGTAAATAATAGACCTTACAATCTTGATTATGATTTTACATTTAAAGTAACATATGAAGAATATCCCGGTAGAGTAAAATCATTTAAGAACATCACAACTGTTTTATCACCAGGGTCACCAAGTAACAGAGTGACGCTAAACATTTTATGAACCAGATTGTAAATAAATTAGCATCAAAACCAATGTTTTTTGAGTTAGATATTAATGAACCGCCTCCAATATTGACTTTATTAATCAATCCTGCAGATTTTACGCAAAATTTTCAAAAACGCATAGTACAAAGTCGAACTAGACCAACATCTAGAAATAGAGGGGCATATACATATCAGTTTAATTTTGATGAACTTGACACAATGACATGCTCAGGAACATCGGCGATGTTTTATGGTGAACGAGGACTAACTACAGCTTTACGAACTCAAACTTTAGGCTACAAAAACTTGAAAAGTTTGGTTGAAATATATCGAAATAATGGTCGAAACTATGTGACTCGTGTAACACAAACAGGACCGACATTAGTAACAGGTGGTGATGGATTAATTGATTCAGTAGGAAGAGTTATTATCGCGTATGATGATAATGTTTATAGAGGTGCATTTGATTCTTTTTCAATAAATGAAACAAATGCAAAGCCATATAATCTTGCATTTAGTTTTCAATTCACTGTTAGTGAAAAGATTGACGTAAGGAATTCATAATGTCGGCAAATCTTGCAGCAAAAGGTACTTACCGTCAACCAGTTGTCGTTACAGTTGCGCCTGATGCAATAGTGTTTATTGAGCATAAACGTACGATTAAAGCTAAGTACATTGATGAGAAAAAACAAATACAAGAAATTGATTTTGATTTCATGAACTATGTTTCTAATATAAGTACTACAAAGGGTATTGAAAGTGTACCAGGATCAGCATCAATTACTTTGAACATGCCACTACATGTTTCAAATCAAGTTATGAGTCCTGTTACTCAAGCTTTTTCTACAATGCAAGAAGTTGAAATCTATATGAAAGGTAGATTTCAAGTTAACGGCACATCAATATATTATCCTGTATTTTGGGGCATGATCAGTAATGTTTCAGAGAATACTGCTGCAGGAAATTTCAAACAAATTGTATTATCTTGTCAAGATATGATGAGATGGTTGCAAGTAACAACAGTTAACATGAAACCGTCGGTAACAGATGCAGCATTCACGGCAGATACTACAGGTAATACTAACAAAGATACAACTGAAAAGAAAGACACTGTTACTCCTGGATGGGTGTCAAGGTATACTAATCTTAGTGCAATGGGCATAATTAGAGATTTGTTACATCTTTCACTATCAGATCAATTTGTTAGTGCGCGAAATCTTGAACAGAAAGGTAATGAAGTTAAAAAAGGCCCGGAAAATGATTTTGTAATTACACCATTAGATGTTCGAAGTATAAATGACAAATTGATAAAGCAATGGCAGTCGCGTTTTTCACAGCTTTCGGCTGCACTAAATATATATGGCTATAAGCAAGACAAAACTGAAGTTGATAATATTCAAAAAATTGTTGATGTGATTATTGATTCTGACGCATACAGATTGATATATGGTCAATTCATGGATAAAATTAACAATGGTGATATAAATTCATTAATGCCAATAGGAACTGCAGCAAGTCAACCTGAAACACCACCGACAGTTGCATCTGTAATCCAAAACAGACTTGATGTTGCAAACGAGGTTAAAGATCAATTACATCTTGAATTTTTTCAGGATGTTGATGGAACAATTATTTTGAAACCAGCATTTTATAATATGGACACTCGGGACAATCCCGTGTATGTGATTGAAGACATAGACATAATCAATGCGTCATTGATTGAAGATGAATCGCAAGTTGTAACAAGGGTTGATGTTATAGGTACATATCAGGGAGGATTCGGTTCAGGACAACCAGGTCAAGTGTCGACCAATTATGGATATGCTATTGATTTTGAAAAAATGGAAAAATATGGCTTCAGAATGAGAGAAATCAGCTCGAACTTTTTGATTGGAGACGAAGCTGCAACTTTTTATGCAACACAAGAACTAATTAGATTGAATAGTCTAATACTTAATGGTTCATTAAATATTCAGGGTCGACCAGAAATAAAACTTGGTTATCCAGTGTATGTTCCTTCAAAAGATGCATTTTATTATGTGACTGGAATTAGCCATACATTTGAATTTGGCGGTAGTTTTGACACAACTTTGTCGGTAACGGCAGCTAGAACACGACAGCGAGATATTTTGGGTGACATATTGAAAGACTTGGGCGTAGTTGTTGACGGTGGACGGTCAGATCAAGAAAATGTTATTGGTAAAGATTCAAAAATGAACAAAGTACAACCATATGATAACACTGTAGATTTATGTGATCCCACAAAAAGACATGATGTGACAAGACCGAACTTTAGATACAAAAGATTGGATGACTTATTAAGAGCACAAGGCACATTTAGATTTGTTAGAAACAGCAGCATTGAAGATGAAACACATAAGATGATAACTGATAACGAAGGTTATTTGTTAATCGGTGGTAGTTGTGGAATATTATATGCAAGAGATTTGAAATTGACGGAAGACTTCAAAATTGTTGATAGGCGAAGTAATTTAAGTGACATATCTGAATTAGCAACGACAATGCAACTTAAAAATTCATCAGGAAAAGATGAAAGAACACTAAGATTCCAACAACCACTAACACTTGATCAACTTCAAAGCATACCTGATATTACAACTAATCGAGCAATGCAAGCACCACAAGCAACGTCAATACCTGTATCAATGAAACCGACAAATGACTCATCCAATGTACAAAATGATGTCATTGGTGATAAAAATACTGTGGTATCATTTGAATCATTTGATCATGCATAATTGGAGATAATAGATGTCATCTAAGAAAGCTCATATATTACCCGGTGAAGATCCTTTCTTTCACCAAAATGTTGACTTTTATAAGTTTCTTCAAATAGGCGTGATCACTCGTGTTGACAATGAACGACATGTAATTGATATACAATTTCAATCTAATCCTGCTAAACAATACACTCTGCCCCTCACTGATCCATTCTACACAGGCAGAGCTTTTATAGGCGGCATGCCTGAAGCGGGCTCTAAAGTCATTTGTGGATTCATCAAACTCACAAATAAAATCGGTGTACCTGTTGTAGTTGCTTACCTGAATGATGATTACTTGCGATCACTTGCTTACATATACAACTTTGGAAAGACATCATCAGAAGTCAAAGAATTAGAATCAATTCATGAAAAAATCGGCTACAACATAACTAGACTTAAGCGTAGAAAATTATATCCGGGTGATGTTAATCTAGAATCTTCACAAGGTTCAGAAATACTTTTAGATCAAGATATCTTACTTTCAGACATGAAGTTGAATGAGTTAAGAATTTCAAGCACTGAACGAAAGATTTTGCAAAACTCAATCAACAATCAAATCTATACAAATGCAGGCAGAATACTAAACGGAATGGTTGAACGGCCCTATTCGCCATTCATTGAACCTGTCATTCTTGAAAACGGCAAACAATTCTTTGTAGTCACTGATAACGGACAATCACCGAATTATAATGGCAAAGCATTCACAGAACTTAGAACAGAAATTAGAGAAGTCGCTAATAATATCCTTGATGTAGTTGAAACATATGATTTTAATGACTTCAAAGATTCATCATCTAATGGCAAAATATTAGTCACTCAAATGCTCGGCACTCTTGTCGGCAATATCAAAACTGACTTAAGCAGATATGGACGAGTATTAAGACCTCAAATATTTGCAAATGATGACAATTCATTTGATGTACAAGACGTCATTTGTAAACCTGATGAGTATTTTGACCTTGCATCAGCTTATCAATTAATGTTTGCGAGTGGTACAAAATTTGATATTGACAAAGAGGGCCATACTTTTATTCATCTATCTGCATCTAGTGCAAAACATCCATTAGGAGCAGGAAGATCATTAGAATTTGCATCAGATGGCGGCATTAGATTATTAACAGGAAAAAGTGCTGCAAATCAACGATCAATAGAATTAGATACAACAGGATTAGTCAAATTACATTTTGGATCCGATTCAAATAGTTTACTTAGCTTAGATTGGACATTGGATCGAGCAATTAAACTGAAGGTTTTGGCACCTGATCCTGATGGATATGCATTAAGAGAAGAATATTTTGGAAGCACAGAAGAAATTGTGCATGGTGATAAAACTATTACAGTCGATGGGAAATTACGAATTATTGTTGCTGGCCGAATTCAAGAAGAAATACTCGGTGCTAAGACTGAGAACTATGTCAACGATAAAATGACAAACTATGGCGGCAATTATCAAGAAATTGTTATCCAAGAAAAACAATCAAAATATGGTGAAGGTCATACTACAGATATAGCAACTAAAGGTGACAAGTTAAACATCTTACAAGGAAATAAAGAAGAAAAATTATTACTTGGTAACAAAACTGTTTTATTGACTCTTGGTGACAGTACTGAGACATTATTACTTGGTAACAAGAAAACAACACTAACTTTGGGTGACATTAAGAACACAGTGCTGTCAGGTAATATCTCAGATTCAATTACACTTGGTGATCGAAAGACATCAGTGATAACAGGAAATATAACTGAGTCAATTAAGTTAGGTGATAGTAAAGAATCCATTACAATTGGTAACAAAAACATTAGCATCAAAGTCGGAGACTATGAAGTTACTGTGACTGCAGGAAACATTAAAATTAAAACCACTGCAGGTACTGTGGATATGATGACCGCAACTCAAACAGTAACTATCACAGGTATGTTAAAAATTACAGTCAAAAGTGGTGTTAAAGTGAGCGTACAAGCACCAATGGTTGATATCGGCGGAATTCCGGTTTCAAATATTGTGGGAGGATTACCAGGAGTGCCTACACATCTTGATTATCTTACTGCACTTCCGCTGCTTGGATCAGCAACCGTGAAAACATCAATATAAAAATAAGATTATGAAAAAAATATATATAGAAAATATTAAAAGCAAAGATAATATTATTCAAGATTATAATATTTTAAAAAGTATATCCGCTGTTGCTAGAATATACAATATGTCCGACAGTATAATAAAACGAATATTAGATGCAAATAATATTGATCGTCGAAGTGAACGAACAATAGTAATTGAAAAAAATGAAGCAACAGTAATAGATAAAGAATTATGTAACAATGTTATAAATGATTACAAAATGCCGCATGGAAATGTAAGAGAAATTGCAAAAAAATATAATGTTTTACGAGTTATTGTGAAGCGAATATTAGAAAATAATGATATTCAAATTAAATCATGTCGAGACGTTATTAATGAAAGAAAAGCTGCAGGAATAAGAATTAGACGAAAAAATCCAAGATATGAAAAATTTATACCAACAAAATGGTTTTTATATAATGGTATTTATTATCAAGGTACATGGGAATTTAAATTTGGACTATGGCTCATTCAAAACAATATAAAATTTAACTGTCATAAGGATATTAGACGATTTGAATATACTATAAATGGAGAGGTTCATAAATATAATCCTGATTTTTATATTATTGATGAAGACAAATTCGTTGAAATAAAAGGAAAATTTACTGAAAGATGTAAAGAAAAAATGAGAATTATAAAAGAAATGTATCCGGATGTTAAAATTGAAATATATGATAGAAAAAAATTAGATGAATTAAATATACTTAATATTGACAAAACATTAGGAATAAATTTACGTTTATATGAAATTAAGAATAGAACATCAATCGTAATTGATGAATTGTTAAAAAATATCAATATTCCTGGACTTATTTATGAACGTATTGTTAATAAGAAGTCTTGTGAAGATATTGCAAGAGCTTATAATATTAGTCGTGGTAGTACTATTTCAGCTATTATTAAACAATATTTACCAGAATTACATTTAAGAAACCATACTGACGAGCATTATAGATGCTTATTAAGCATTTTTTCAAATGACATACTTGATGATTTCAAAAATAGTAAGAATAATCGAATTGGTTGGCTTGTTAAAAAGTACAAAATAAAAGCAGAATATATTAAATCTCTAATAAAAGACATTAAATTTGAGCGACAATATAGCAGCATTAATGAATTGATAGTAAATGATTTTAATAATGGACGAGGGTTAACTATACGACAACTTGCAAAAAAATATAATTGTTTAAGATCTAAAATTAAAAGAATATTACATCATCATAATATAGATTGTAAAATATCAAGTTTTACAAATAGATGTCGACAAGTAAGATTAGACATGTTAAATAAATTTGGTATTGAAATAATCAAAGATTTAAAAAACAAATTGTCAAAACGTGCAATTGGTAAAAAATATAATATTAGTAAAAAAATTACTAATTGGGTTATTAATGAAATGAGTATGCAATGCCTCTAGTTGCGCCAGTACTCAGTTCATTAATTCTCACTCAGATGGCTTCACATGGTATTATGGGACAGTCATCACCGCAATTAGCGACAGCATTGGGTACAGGTATAGTAAATAGTATTTTAACTACTGGAATTTACACCGGTGCATCTAATGGGTTAGGTTTAGGTGTAGGAATGTCAACAGGAACAATTACAGGAGCAGCAATTATTGGTTCATCAGTAACAGGATTACTTATGACTAATGCAACAGCTTTTGGATTAGTGGGACAGAGTGTTTTTCAATTAATGGATAGTGTTGGACAGGCTTTTGCTGCACATATGTCAACTGCTTTAGTCATTGGAACATCAACAGTTGTTGCAATAGGCAGTGGCACAGGTATAATAACTGGAATAGTCGCACCAGTTATGTCTGCTGCTATTTATGCTCAAATGTTAGTTATGGGACTTGCGGGAAGTATGTCGACGCAGCTTGCAAGTACAGTCGGAACTGCTATTTCAACAGCAATATCAACATCAATTGTTAATACAACAATTACAGGTGTTGCTATTGGACCGATTCCACCAATCTTCGCTCCGATTCCGTCAGTAGGAACTGATGTAGGAAAAATCATTTAATAGAAGGCATATAAATTACTATGGCACAATTATCTGAAAGAGATCGTAACTTACTAACAAACAAAGTTATTGATCTTGAAAAACAAAATCTGCAATTGCAAGATTCAATCACTAGTGACACAGTCGAAATAAATGAGTTACGATTATTTGACTTACCCTATAAAAAACAACTTGATGAATTACACTATGATATCTATGCATATGAAGAAGAGCTTAGACTACTTACCGGTAAAACCATCATCAAACCTGTTGAAGAAGATGCGTTTTGGGTCACTTCTCCAGAATCAGACACATACATCTCTATAAATGACGGTAGATTGTTAGCAAGAAAAAATTCAATTACATTAGTGGACATACCAATTATTCCTGTTAGAGGCTATGTCCTATCAAAAACAATCGGCACAAATTTTGAAATTTGGACTAGAGATAGAAGGGGTTCAACTACATCTGATATCAATGTACCGACAGTTTTTGAAATCTTCCAAGGTAATAACAAATTCAAAGTAAAAATAGACAATGTAATTAAAGAAGTCCAAATCATTGAAACTGAAACACTAGATGCAATGAATGGAATGATGCAATTTGCTCCTGAAACATTAGCGTCACAAATTGGTACATCTTTAAATACTGTGAATGAAGGTGGATTTACTGATGCAAAGGTCATTTATAATTTCAATCGAAGAACATTCACTGTAGTCTCAGGTACTGTTGGACCTAATTCAAATGCTGAAGTCATTATTGAATCTACCAATGATATAGCGTATGTAATGAAATTTAGTAATCAAACTAAAGTTGATGGTCGATATGCTAATAATAAATTGAAAGTTGAAATTGATGGCGTTGCAACTGAAATTGAAATACAAATAGATGTCAGGTACGCAACTGTTAGTAATAACACAGCTTTAGGAATGGCTCTTGATGACTTTTCATATGACTGGCGTACAGCATTTACAGTTGGTCCGATGTTTCCTGCATCTACAAATAACGGAATACAAATTTCAAGTTTGATTGAAAACAAAATTAGAGAAGTTGGTACTGGCGGATACAAAAAGGCAAAAGTCTACTTCTACTCTAGTTCAAATAAGTTCATAATCTATTCAGGCACATTTGGTGCTACATCATCTATTAGAATATTACCTCACTCAGATACATTAAGAGATTTAAGATTTACTATAGGTATGGATGAACCATCTGAAATTAGAGGTAATGAACAATATTATGACACACTAAGTAGTTTATATAATTATTTGAATAATTCAACATCACTGCAATGCTCTAATTTGGTTAATCCTACAAAAAGCTGTTATTCATTGTTGTATTTGATTCCGAATATTCCGATTTCAATTCAAAATTTAATTTTACAGACTACAACAGAATACGACAATGCTCATTTGGGTAATCCCAGAATTTATCTAAACGGCAAACTTATAATTGATTCATCTAATTTTGTCATAGATTTAGATGAAGGTAATGGTGAAATTTCAAAGGTTATACCTTACGGTGAATATACTGAAAGCACACTAGCCGAGATGCTGCAGTATATATTAGGATTAGGTAGCTTAATCACATATAGTGTGACGTATAAATCAACACCAAAGGTATTTTACATTACAGCAAGTAATAATGTAAAGTTTTTGTTTCATACAGGAAGACATAAAGCGATTAGTATTGGTACTTACATTGGATTTTCAAATACAAGTAATACTGCTGTCGGAACTGTATTTGTTAGTAATACGATTACATTCCAAAATTCAGACTATTTTAGTATGGTTAGGTTTTCACAATTGATTGACGGTACACCGTATTATATGGACTATTGGAATGGCGAGAAGAATTTATTACCTATAGAAAATAGTCTGTTGAATGTTGAAATTTCACCAGTACTTGATGATTTGAAAGCTCAAACAGCATTTAATAATGATGCAATTTTAAATCACTGGCAAATGATTAGAGATCTTGAGTATAATATTGTGAATCTTGAATATTTGGCAATTTCACAAGAAATTGGTTTTTATTCTAGAATAAGTATGACAGATTCATATTATACTAATTTACTTGCAGCATTAGCAAGTGTTAATGCAAATAGAATTAGTTTATCGCAATATCTGAATCATGCACAGATTCTTAATTTAAGATCAGATTCATCATCTTTTGTTTTTAACACTGATTTTACTGAGGGTGGGGCAGAAGTCTTATCTTTATCTGTTTCGGGCACAAATGATGATAGAATCTATAATTTGCCTGCTCCGGTGTGTAAGTATGCTGATGATAAGTATTTGCCCATGAAATACAGTTCATTATTTGATACAAATGCAAATTTTAGTTTAGCTGGTCAAATTGCATTTCAAATTAAGAGCAATAGGGCATCTACACATGGTATTGCTGTATCAGGAGCTGATGCCGATTCTTTCTTTTCTATCACTAATTCTGTAGATAGTGCTGCACAAATGACATCTGTAAATTCAGGGCCGTTTGATTTATTATTAGCAAATGAAATTGAAGTAGTTGTAGATGGTACAGTATTACAAACTAAAACTATTAATGCAACATCAGCATATATTGAAAGTGTAAGTGATTTGGCAGATGATGTTTTTGTGATAACATCAAGTAATAATAAATTAGATTACGTTGATAGTAATGGGCCTCAAATAGCAACAATTCCTGTAGGAGTTTACACAGGCACAGCATTGGCTTCTGCAATGCAAACGGAATTAAGTTCCTCTATTGCAGAATTTACAGTGACAAGATCAACTCATCAATTTATAATTTCATCCGGTGAGTCTGCTAGTTTACTATTTGTTACTGGACCAAATGCTAATGAATCTATAGGTAAAATTATAGGCTGTCTTACAGATTTAAATGCGCCTACAACATCAATTGTCAGAAATATTTTTGTACAACAGAGTGTTAATGATACTTTTAGAATTACTGTAAATGGCATGTTGTCAAATGTCCTGACAATTCCAGAAGGTAACTACACCACAACTACTATTGCATCTACTTTGGAGACACTGATTAATAATGATCTATTATTAGTTAGTAATCAAGTTATAGTAGTTGATAATAGTGACAAGATTGATATTTCAACTGTCAAAAGAGGTTATTCAGCTACAATAAGCGTTACTGCAGGTGCAAATGATTTCTTACGAACTATTTACTTGAATGCAGCAGTACCTGTCGGTGGAACAGGTGACGTATCTGATATTCAAAATGCTTCTGCCAGTGATATTGCAAATGTCATTTCTAGTAATATCACAGGTTTAACTGCAGCTGCTATAGGCAATCAAGTTAGAGTGACAACAAGTTCAGTTTATGGTACTTTAAGTACTATAAATTTTACTGTTAATAGTTTTTCAACTGTTGTCGGATTAACATCAGCATCAGGTGTGAACCAGAATAATAAATTGAATGTAGAGTTTGATGGTGCACAAGGGATTATCCAATTAGCAACTAGTGCGTCATTAATTCCTGCAAATACAGTTGCTGCAGATATACAGAATAAATTGCAAGCAATTGGTTCTGGTGGATTTGCAGATTCAACATGTAGATTTAATGATGTCAATTATCCGAATGCATTAATAATATCATCTGGTACAACAGGATTGACGTCAACTGCGTTTGTTTTAGAAGATACAATCGTAATTGATACATCTAATAATAAGTTGGATTTTGAAGAGGTTGTTGGTGTTCAATTAACGGCCACAATAACAGATAATACTTATAATGGTAGTTCACTCGCAACTGAAATACAAACACAATTAAATACTGCAGGTACTAATACTTATACAGTAGCATATGATGCAATTAACGAGAAGATAACTGTTACATCAACGGGACTGTTGAATTTGTTATTTGGTTCCGGAACAAACATAGCAAATACAATTGCTACTAAAATTGGTTTTTACAGAACCGATAAAACAGGATCTTTGTCTTACACAAGTGATAAAACTATTAAACTGCAAAGTTGTTTCAATGAATTGAATTATGGTGCTCAACATAATGAAACAGGACATAATATTACTGACACTAGAATAACAATTACTGATTCAGAGATTATAAGCAGAGTGTATTGGTTAGATGGCGGTGGAGGAAATGCAATAGATTTTGAGTATTTCTTTGATGATTATTCTAATATTAAGTCATTAATTGAAGTAATTAATGCACAACAAATCGAATATGATATAGGTTATATGTCAATGTTGATGTCAAGACATCCTCAACCGTTCTTTCCAGTTATGAATGGTGATGAATTAAAAATTACATTAGATGATGTTGAAGAGACTTATACCTTTTCAGCTACTGCAGGATCATCAATATCGAATACAAGTCCTGATCTTCTATTAGCTGATGGAGACACATTAACTTTGTCAATAAATGGTGAAATAGCACAGACAATAACACTACCTGAATTAATAAATGGTGATAACATTGCAGCAATGATTCAGTTACAAGTTAGGACATTAACTGCAGTAGTAGTGTCAAATCAACCCGCATATACGAATTTTCAATGCTGGTATGATGGATTATATCACTTAATGTCGGGTACACAAGGTACTGGTTCATCAGTGAATGTTACGGGTGGAACAGCTGCGACTAAATTAAAACTTGGTACTAATGAAACTGCTGGTACTGGAGATTGCGTTAATAATTATTTCTTTACAATTGCCGAATTAATATCAGCAAGTAGTTTTACTTTATCATTAGTGAATGATGGTGGATTTTTGAAGATCTTACCTGCTTCGGCAAGTACAACAAACTTACTCGAAATTGATTCAACTGAATTTGCAGCTAAATTGGGATTCTATGGTGATAACTTAACAAGCGACCCTGCAACAGAATTAGAACAAGTTGCAAGTACAGCTTTAGTACATATTTCGGGACAAAGTGTAAATGCTGCATACAATGCATTATTAGGTTATGAAGATAGAGGTGACATAAATATTAGTTATTATGTAACTGATGATAGTTTAATTGATAGTCGAAAAGCTGTTGCAAGTGTTAGACAATCTTTTATAGGTACTAGAACATCACAAGTTGCAATACGAGTGCCTCAAGTATTATCAGCTTTAACACCTGCATTGTATGATAGTAGATGGGCTGAAATTGAAAAGAGAATTAATAAGAAGAATGGCCCATATTACAAAATTGGTGAGAAAGAAAATAATATCATAAGAACTCAAAACACAATTGTTGAAAATGTTAATCAGATTAATGAAATTAATAGTATGTTAAGTTTGTGAGGTGTATATGAGTGATGAAAAATTGAATTGGCGAAAGACTGAGAAATTAGGTTTACAGAAGAATTTGTTTGATCCAATGTTGTCTGCATTGAAAGAGTCATTGAAACATGAGAAATCGGAATTAGAAAGAAAATTGAAAAATCTAAAAATGCTTGGTGTCATATCTACAACAGAAAATGTCAGTATTGACGAGCTAAATAAAAAGTTAAAGGAGTTTGATTCAACATCATGTTAATCTCTTCTTCTTCAACAATAAATTTCGGTTCAATATCTAAAGGTGATCAAGTTACTAAAACTGTGATCATCTATAATACTGGTGTAGTATCAGTTAACATAACTGCAATTAACAGTACAAGTGCAGATTACGTTGTTGCTCCTACAATATTTTCAATTAATGCAAATAGTTCAAAGTCAATTTCAATACAATATACTTCAAATACTGTAATTGGTTCAATGTCTACAATTTCAATTACAAATAGTGCCGGCGCAGATGTTGAAATTGCTGCATCTGCAACTGTTCTTGAACCTATTGTTGATGTTGACACGGCTGAATTAGACTTTGGCAACTTGGCTAATGAAGATGAATTAGTATTGACGAAGACAATTTCAAATACTGCAACAAATGGATCAGTATTGAATGTTACAATAACATCTTCTAATACAAATTTCGTTGTTTTGACATCAGCACTGAGTATTGAAAGTGATGCATCAGCCAATATTAGTATAAAATTTAGTCCTACAACAGTTGGTTCAAAATCTGGTACAATAGATTTGACTACTAATGATACTACAGGATCTTATTCTTTTAATGTTGTTGGTGAGGCAGTTGCGCCAACTTTTACAGCATCATCTTTAGTATTATCATTTGGGGACGTGGCTGTAAATGATACTAAAGAAGATAGTTTTGTTATTACAAATACAAGCGATGTTAGATTACTAATCAGCCAGATTACAATTGATGTTGGACAATATATTATTGACTCATCTGATGCAATAATTAATGCACATCAAACTAAAACATTTAATGTAAGATTTTCACCGACAACTTCAGACAGTATTCCTGGCATCATTACATTAGTCAACAATACCGGAACTAATATTACTGTAAATTGTTCAGGTACAGGCAAGATTGCACCACTTTTGCATGTTAATGTGACATCACTTGATTACGGTATTTACCCATTAGATACTGAGCAAAGCAAGTCAATAATAGTTACTAATAGAGGCGTTATTGATTTAAATGTTACAAGTATTAGCTTTCCTACAATTTCAGATACTACATTTTCAAATAATCCAACATTACCAATTGCTGTTTCTCCAAACACAAATGTGACATTTGATATACGTGTTGAATCATCAGATGAAGTTGATTTTGATGATTCATTTACTATTATTAGTGATTCTTTTAATGGAGTACAATCTGTTGACATTAAAGGTACAGCTCAATCACCGATAATAAGTTTAGATTATAATGAATTAGATTTCGGTACAAATGCAGTAAGTAGTGCAAGACAATTACCGATCACTATATCAAATTCAAATGATGTGAATTTGAATGTAAGCGTCTCAATTCCGGCAAACAAACCATTTTCAATACAAGATTCAGATGAAAGTTTTATTATTTCAGGTCACGACTCAAGAACGGTAAATGTAACATTTTCATTAGATGCAGCAGGTTCATCAACAGCAGTAATGACAATAACTTCAAATGATATTATGTCACAGACTGTTGAAATTGATTTGTCAGGTTCTGCTGATGCATATAATGTAGAATTTTCACCAAGTAAAATTGAAAAAATTGAAATTTCAAAAGATATAGCTAATACAACTACGTTTTCAATATTTAATAAATCTTCAAAATCAATTGAATTACGAAGCTTTCATTTTACACGTACACAAACTGGTTCGACTTATGAAATCACGACTGATGATTTACCAGTAACAGTAATTGCCGGCGGATCTGTTGATTTAAGCATCAATATTTTAGCATCAACTATTGAGAAAATTAGTGGTTATCTTAAATTTGTAGCTGATGTTGGTACAGTGTCATTACAATATAGTGGGGAAGTTTTTTCACCCACAATTGGTTTAGTTCCAACTGTAATAAATTTTAATGATACTCTTATAGGATCTGTTGCTGAAGGCACAATTCAAATCAGTAATTCTAATCTGCATGCAACTTTACATGCAGTTTTGACATGTGATAATTCAAAATTTAAATTTAAGCAAGCAAATAATGAAAATAAGATTATATCAACCACATCTGAACTTATTTTGAGTTGCGTGCCTGTAACTCCTGGGACACTAATTGTAACGGATACTTTATCAGGAATACAATTAACACAGGGTGACTATACATCAGATCCTACTAAGTATTTAGTGAACACCGCAACAGGTAAATTGACATTTAATAAATTGTTGCAAGGTCGGATTATATCAATAGTTTATGATTATACAGTTGATTCAATAGCTATTGACGCTAGACCTAATACGACGCAATCATTCTCTGTCGTATTTATTCCTGTAAGTGTGGGTCTACAAACAGGAGCAATTACTGCAACAACAAATGATGCGAATACTCCCACAAGTACAATAAATGTTTCAGGTACGGGATTATCAGCAACTACTTCAATTATACAAGTAGGAACGTTAAACAAATTTGCAGCTAAGATAGGTATCAATACTGCTCAACGTGCAATTCTTAAGAATACTGGAAACATTAAATCATTTATAACTGGAGTAACAGTCGCGCAGCCTTTCACAGTAATTGCCACTGAATTCGAAATAGATCCCGGCGAATCATATGAGTTTTTGATAAACTTTCTTCCTGTTAATGAAAACTTGATTACGCAAAATGTTATTATCCATAGTAATGCTCCAGATGTAACAATTGCTGTCGAGGGTCAGGGTTCTAATCCTGAATTTGTGTTTCCGATGACAATTAATTGCGGAACTGTTGCATCAAATGACAAATCTTCACAAACAATTTCATTTTCAAATACTGGATTAGTAGATTTAAATGTGAATATGCAAATACAGTCTGAATTTTTTGATATTAATCCAAAAAATGTTAATATTATAGCAGGCGGTTCATATGACTTTACAGTTGACTTTTCACCTAAAGAACAAACAACTTATACTGAAATTATTAACATTACAAGTGATGATCCTAATCATTTGGTTGAAATTATTAATTTATCAGGTACAGGAATTGACAAACCTATTATATCTACAATTACCGAAATTCAATTTCCTGACACAATATATAGAACTAAGAGTCAACGAGTATTAATTGTGTCAAACAATGGAATTGAGGATTTAGAGATTACTAATGTCTATGTGACGGAAAACTCTTCAAATTTTAGAGCTATCTTTTCTGGTATGCAAGTTGTTTCACCTGGTGGATCAACTGAGCTCACAATAGAGTTTATGCCGATAAATATTCCGTCTAAAAATGGTGACATTCAAACTGGAAAAGTTACTATAACAAATAATGATCATAATATAGAAGTGAATTTGCGAGGTTTTGTACCATTTAAAGATGGTACATGGATATCTTTTCAATTGCAAGATATAATTCCTGAATCGGTCAAGTCGGTTACGCAAGGTATTAAAAATGTTATTGGTCCGCTTAAGGCCACACTTGGTCTGATTAAGACAATGTTAAGTACAGTAAAGATATTTTTGATTGACATGCCAAGTGCATTAAAAGCAATATTAATGGCAATACAGGCATTGTTAGAGAAATTTCTAAAGGATTTAGATCAAACAGGTGTATATCTTTTGTCAATTGTGCCCAGCTCAAATTATATAGATCCTAATATGGATTCAACATTTGGAATGGGATCTTTTGGTAAATTCTTAGCAAGTATTGGCGGAGGATCTGAAGAATTTAAGAGAAAAATAATTGATTCGTTTGATGACATATATGATGGTAATAGACCTCAATTTTCAGATGACGCTGTAGTTGGTGCAGTTATCGTTGCAGTTGATTCTGACAAAGTTGCTGATGTTGTAAAAGGATTCATTGCATTAAAAAATCTTTTTCTAAATGAATCATATGACATTCCACAAATATTACCGCCGACTGATGTTGTAACGACTGCCGGCAAAGATACGAATAATAATGCAATGGTTACATTAAGATGGTCGATACCTGAAACAGTTACATTCAGTATTCGAAATGTTTTACATCCTACCAAAATGATTGACATGCTTGAGGGGTTTGAGATATATAGATGTGAAAGACAATCGCAAATGTATGTCTCGCTTGACTCCAAAAATTCAACAAAATTTAACAATGTATTTCGTAGAGATGAAAGTGCTGATGCATCTCCTCTTGATCCTTTAGACGTTATCAATGCTAGTAACTTTACTCATCAATTAAGTCAACTTGGCCGAAGTTTTGTTCCATGGTCAACAACTACTCCTATTAATGGTTTAAGCTACATGTACGAAGATAAAGATGTTGAATTTGGTAAAAATTATTTCTATGTTGTTAGAACTGTAATGAGTGAAAATGTCAAAAGTCCCTTGTCGAGTGAAGTTTTAGCATCTCCAAGGAAAACTGAACCAACTGATCCTGTATTTAATCATCAGGGTCTTAAAAAGTGTATACATTATATTTGTCGGCAAAATCAGGAGCAAAGCGTAAAACTGTTAAATTTGCCGAATCCTACTAGCAAATTAATTGACATTACTGGTGTAATTCAGCAGCCGAAAACGCAAGAAGATACGCCAAACACTATTGCACAAGCAGGACAACAACCTATAGATGTATTTACTATTCGATTACCTAAGACAATAGTTGACATTGCAACAGTACAAATTATTAATAACTCAATTATTGCAAGATTAAATCAAAACACCGGACAAGATCCAACAATTTCAATGCGCAACAAAACAAGATTAGTATTGGGTTTTGATATGTTCATAACAATTGAAAATGATGACACAATAATTGAAATACGAGATATATCAAAAATAGGTTATCAGGAAGACAATGAAATTGAAATTACATATTTTGAAATAAAAAATGGCGTCACATATAATGCTGCTTGCAACAAAAAGCGTTCTCAATTTAATGCGACATTGTGCTATAACGGTGATATACAAAAGTCAGCTGATCGTTGTAACGACTATTCTATTGCAACATGTCAATTTAATAATGGTTCAGGTTGCACAAATGTTAGTTTTACAAAGCGAACAAAAGATGTATGTGTTAGAAATAGCGCATTATACAATGCTGATCGATGTATTGATGGTTCAATGGGCGGCGCCGTGTCGCAATTAGATAAACAATATCGAAATAGCGAGCATCATTGTATTGCAACATCTGGAGTTTGTGCGGGCTATGCGTCTCTTTCAGAAAACAGTATTAGTCAATTTCCGGATTGGTGGTCATATAGACCGCTAATGGTTACACCATACATTAACGATCTTATGAAGATTATAAACAAATGGACAGAAAGAGAGTTGCAAGCAATACAAAAGGGTTCTGAAACTGTTGCAGAATTTATTGATTTACTAAATAAAAAGATAGAAGAACTTGAAAAATTTATTGATGAAGTACAAAAAATCATTGACTGGATAGATCTAATCTTTTCAGTTAACGTTGGTTTTTACATATTAGATATTGGGATCACTCATCCAAAGCTTGGCGGCATAAATCGCATCAAACAGGTCATAAATTCAGCAGAAGGTGGTCCCAGTTCTGACTCAAATGGGTACACAACAGGTGTAGTACTTTTATATGGCGGTCCTAATTCTGATGCATTAACAAGCTTTTTTAAGATTCTCTTTTAAATTGTTT
>ERZ724518.146-NODE-146-length-25724-cov-14.551755_pt1 | contig 25724 bp, 24 predicted proteins | sample MGYA00376051_ERZ724518 | MGnify/ENA primary metagenome ERZ724518 (study PRJEB28724, sample SAMN07190885) | wastewater metagenome | isolation source: influent of sewage treatment plant in Hong Hong | place: Hong Kong | collected 2016-03-17 ... | reverse complement strand
ATGATGTCATCAAAAAAATGACACCACGTGATGAGGTGATTGCAGAATTCACAGCGCGTGGTGAAGATTATAAATTACGCTTGATTGCAGACATGCCTGAAGAAACAGAAATGGGCTTGTACTACCATCAAGACTATTTGGATATGTGCCGTGGTCCACACGTGCCAAATACTAAATTTTTAAAAGCATTCAAGCTGACTAAAATGTCAGGCGCTTATTGGCGCGGGGATGCGAAGAATGAACAGTTACAACGTATTTATGGTACAGCGTGGGCAGACAAAAAACAGCTTGCAGCTTATATCAAACGTATTGAAGAAGCTGAAAAGCGTGACCACCGTAAAATTGGTAAAGCTTTAGACCTGTTCCATATGCAAGAAGAAGCACCAGGTATGGTGTTCTGGCATCCAAACGGTTGGACCATTTATCAAGTACTTGAACAATACATGCGTAAAGTACAACAAGATAATGGTTACCTTGAAATTCGTACCCCGCAAGTGGTTGATTTCACGCTTTGGGAAAAATCAGGCCATGCTGCAAACTATGCAGATGGCATGTTCACGACGCATTCAGAAAGCCGTAACTATGCAATTAAACCGATGAACTGTCCTTGTCACGTACAAGTGTTCAACCAAGGTTTAAAATCATACCGTGATTTGCCAATTCGTTTGGCTGAGTTCGGTTCGTGTCACCGTAACGAACCATCGGGTTCATTGCACGGCATTATGCGTGTTCGTGGCTTTACTCAAGATGATGCACACATTTTCTGTACCAAAGAGCAAATTGGTCAAGAAGTGGCTGACTTCATTCAACTGACTTTAGATGTATATAAAGACTTTGGTTTCGAAGAAGTGCAAATGAAGTTGTCTACACGTCCAGAAAAACGTGTGGGTGATGATGCACTTTGGGATATGGCTGAAAAATCTTTAGCAGATGCTTTAGATGCTGCTGGTTTGGAGTGGGAACTTCAACCGGGTGAAGGTGCATTCTATGGTCCGAAAATTGAATTCTCACTGAAAGACTGCTTAGGCCGTGTATGGCAATGTGGTACAATCCAATGTGACTTCAATTTGCCAGAACGTTTAGATGCGTCATATGTCACTGAAGACAATGATCGTGATCAACCTGTAATGTTGCACCGTGCAATACTTGGCAGTTTTGAACGTTTTATTGGTATACTAATCGAACACTATGCGGGCTTTATGCCACCTTGGTTAACACCAATTCAAGCATGTGTGATGAACATTACCGATTCACAAGCGGAAGCATGTGAGTCAGTCGTCGCTAAACTTAAAGAAAACGGTCTCCGTGCGATTTCAGACTTGAGAAATGAGAAAATCGGCTTTAAGATTCGTGAACGTACATTAGAGCGTATTCCTTACTTACTGGTACTTGGGGACCGTGAGGTAGAGGAAGGTACAGTGAACGTGCGTACCCGCTCTGGAACAAATTTGGGTACTATGTCAATCGACGCTTTCGTTGACCTAGTAAAAGCAGCCGTTGCCGAACGCGGCCGGTACATTGTGGAGTAACAGCGATTAAACAGCCTGACCGTAATCAACAGGGCGGTAACAAATCAAACCGTCCTGCTTTGAATGATGAAATTCGTGCGAAAGAAGTCCGTCTTGTAGACGAAAATGGTGAGCAAAAAGGTATTGTTAGCTTGGCAGAAGCATTACGCGCTGCTGAAAGTGTTGAGCTTGATCTTGTTGAGATCGTAGCAAACGCTGAACCGCCTGTTTGTAAAATCATGGACTTCAACAAGCATTTGTTTGATCTAAAGCAAAAGCAGAAAGAAGCGAAGAAAAAACAGCATCAAGTACAGGTGAAAGAAATCAAACTCCGCCCGGGTACTGATGTTGGTGATTACAACGTAAAACTACGTGCAATCACTAAGTTCCTTGAAGAAGGCAACAAAGTAAAAATTACTCTTCGTTTCCGTGGTCGTGAAATGGCGCACCAACAGCTTGGTTTGGCTCAACTTCAAAAAGTTGAAGCAGATGTGGCTGAAATTGGTGTTGTTGAGCAATCACCAAAAATGGAAGGTCGTCAAATGGGTATGTTGCTTGGTCCTAAAAAGAAAAAGTAATGATCCATTGATCTTAAAAAAAGCACTGCCTATGCAGTGCTTTTTTTATTTTGTTGATTGACTATGCCGTAGTATTTTCAGTTGTTAATTTCTTCTGTCTGATTGGAATTCGGCATGGTGCTTTTTCTTCTGGAACAATCCGTTGTAGTTGGATGGTGAGTAAACCATTTTCATAATTGGCCTCTTGTACTTCAATGTGTTCATCTAAACGTAAAGATAATTTAAATGAACGCTGTGTGATGCCTTTATGCAAGAACTCAGCATGATTGTCTTTGGTCTGATCAGCATGTTGACCTGAAATATTAAGTACCTGATTCTCTAAGTCAATCGTGAGCTCATCTTGGTTAAAACCAGTCGCAGCTACGACAATGCGGTAGTGATCATCACCGACTTTTTCAATATTGTACGCAGGATAATGTGGTGCTTCACTGAGCATTGCATGATCAAACAAATCGTTTAAACGGTCAAAACCGATACTACGACGGAATAATGGCATTAAGCTTAAATTACTCATTGATAAAACCTCCACTATTAGGAAAAGTGATATAAATAAGCAACCTATGCGACTCGATTAGCATGGTTGTCACAGCAATAATTGGTGTGGATGTTTGCTGTACTTTTAATATTTGGATGCTCTATGAAATTTCAATATTAAAAAATAAGATTTTTTTTAAAATTCTCTTTGGTTGATAATTATTCTATTTATATGAAGCTAGTCATGCATATTTTAAGATTTCAATTTCAGTTTAACCTAATGTTTCTAGGCTGGAATCATGTTATAAACAGTATCAAACCTCGACAATATGAACTAAAACGAGAAAAGTAACAGGATAACCACATGATCGATTTGTACTATTGGGGAACACCCAACGGACATAAAATTAGCATTGCATTAGAAGAGATGGGTTTGGAGTATCAAGTCTTTCCCATCAATATTTTAGAAAATGATCAGTTTCAACCCGACTTTCTACGCATTTCACCCAACAATAAAATCCCTGCGATTGTGGATCAAGATGGTCCTAAAGGTGAAGCCATTTCTGTGTTTGAGTCAGGGGCGATTTTGCAGTATTTAGGGCGTAAAACAGGACAGTTTTATCCAAGCGATGAACAGTCTCGTGTTGAAGTTGAGCAGTGGTTGATGTGGCAAATGGGTGGTTTTGGTCCAATGCTTGGACAGAACCATCACTTTAGTAAATTTGCTCCCGAACGTATTGCGTATGCAACTGAACGCTATGTCAATGAAACCAAGCGTTTGTATGGTGTACTAGACAAGCAACTTTTTGGTCAAAACTATGTGGCTGGAGAGTATTCGATAGCGGATATGGCAATTTTCCCATGGATTTTGCGTTATGAATGGCAACAAATTGATATAAATGACTATCCAAATGTGAAGGCTTATATGGAGCGTATTCAAGCGCGTCCTGCGGTTCAGCGTGCGTTGGCGCTTCGAGTTAATTAGTTACAGAAGCGCTGACTTGAACTGTGTTAAGCTTAGCGCCTTCAAGGTATAAGCCATTCTTTAAAGCCACCGATGGGTGGCTTTTTTGTTGAAAGGTTGTTTGGACATTAGTGTAATGAAAAAAGAGTTTTTTCTCAATTTAACCCGCATTATTGAAGCGAATCCTAAAATCTATCTCAGTATTATTGTGGGGGTTGCGGGATGTTTGGTGCTATTTGTAGCTGAAGCGGTACACATTCAAAAAATCATTGAACTGCTGAATACCAAAGATCAGGCGGTACTTCGAGCTGCAATTGAACCGATTGCTGATAAGTATTCATGGTCACGTTGGTCTTTGTTGATTCTGGCATTGATCTGGTCAAGTTTTGCCTATAGCTCAACCAAGAAAAAGCTGGGTTTAAAATCATAAAATGATGTGGGCCTTAGGACTACTTTTCCTTTCTGCTTTTGGGGCAGCGACTCTGCTACCCTTGCAATCAGAGGCTGTCTTGGTGGGATTGTTGGCTCAGACGCAGTATCCAGTGTGGTTATTGGTAGCTGTCGCCAGTCTAGGCAATATTCTAGGTAGCTGTGTGAATTGGTGGCTCGGCTTGAAAGTTGAGCAATACAAAAACAAAAAATGGTTTCCCGTCTCAGAGCAAAAGATGTTGCAGGCGCAGGGTATTTATCAAAAATATGGTTTTTGGTCTTTATTACTCAGTTGGGTGCCCGTTATTGGTGATCCGATTACCCTCATTGCAGGATTACTCAAAGAAAACTTTGTTCGTTTTGTTGTGATGGTGAGTATTGCAAAAATAGGACGCTATCTTTTTGTGTATTGGATGTTTAGTCAGTTCTAATTATTTTCAGAGACTAACTAGCCACATGCTTATATGTGCTGAATGGGTTTAAAGTTGATATAGAGATGACACGAGTGAGTGAAAACTCGTGTCATGCTAAATTTTTAACGACAAGCATTTAGATCGAATTCAATCGCATCTTTAAATTTAGATTTTTTATAGAGCCACAGTCTACTTGCCGTGCGTTTAACACTAACTTTGCTGTTTGCAACGGCTTGTAAAACTTGTTGATCAAGCGCGTAAATACCTGAACCTTTGATAATTTTAGGCTTCTTGATGTTGCCGTGTTTATCGGCTTTAAAGCTAAATTTAATTTGACGGTCATGATCATTTAACTGCGTTGAATCTAGCGCAAGCGTAGGTTGAGCCTGATATTGAAAAGGCACTTTTTGCTGCTGTTGTTGCGCACGCCAGTTCTTCGAGTCAAAGCTATAGTTACATGCTTCGGCATCATCTGGGGTTAGGTTTAAATTAAAAACTTGATAACCAATGACGGCTAAAGCGGTGTCGTCCTCCATAAACGGTTTTACTTTAGCTTGAAGCACGGCATTTACCAGCTTTTCATCCAAAGCTTTGATTCCAGTCGTTTCTTGGACTGTCGCTTTGGTCACATCACCTGTTTCATCTGCATACACACGAATAATTGCTGCACGGTTTTGTTGATTTAAATCGCTATTTTTATATTGGGGTTTGGGAAAATCTAGCCATTGAATACGCGTGGTCAAATGCGCCGATTGAGCTGAACTTTTTTGAATGGTGAGTTCTAATGGTGGTTGAGCTGCATGACTGAGATGAAAGGGCAGTGTAGATAATGCGAGCAAGAAGAGTGGTTTCATATGATCGATTTCTTTTATAACGCATCCAGTGCGCATGACTTAAATAATTGTTGCGAGTATTTCCTGAATTAGAAAGACTCGCAAGTTATATTGTTAAATTAAAACTATTTTTGCTCGGCTTGGGTGATGTCTACACCAAATAAGTCTTTGGTTTTAGCCCAACTGAATGCGACCACCAAGAGCGTCATGCTGCCGCCAAAAACCGTTGCAATCACAGGGCCTAAATATTTTGCTGCAAGACCTGACTCAAATGCCCCCAGTTCATTACTACTCGACACAAACATGCCATTTACCGCTGCAACACGGCCTCGCATATTCTCAGGAGGGTAAATTTGTAAAATGGTCTGACGAATTACCACTGAAATACTGTCACATGCACCCGTCATAGCAAGAGCAAACAAAGACAACCAGAGGTAGTTTGAGTAAGCGAACAATAAGGTGAATAGGCCAAAACCTGCAACAGCAAGCAGCATATTGCGCCATGCATGTCGGGTGGGCGGAAAACGCGTCAGCGCAATCATGGTGATGAGTGCACCAATCGAAGGTGCTGCCCGTAAATAGCCCAATCCTTCAGGCCCAATTTTCAAAATATCTTCAGCAAAGATCGGGAGTAAAGCGATCACACCGCCGAACAGTACCGAGACTAAGTCGAGTGAGATGGCCCAGAGGACAATTTTAGTTTTAGCAATAAAGCGAAAGCCTTCACCTAAACTTTGTAGTACACGTTCCGTTTCAATTTTAGGAAAAGTGCGTTTGCTTAAAAGATTGACGAGTAAGAAACATAGGCTGAGCAGTACCGCCACACTGATGAAACTGGTTTCACGGCCGAAAAATGCCAGCATAAATCCGCCGAGCATCGGGCCAATAATCACACCGCTTTGCCAACCGATGGTGGTCCATGTAGCACCATTGGCATAAATTTCCCGAGGAATTAAAAAGGGTTTGAGTGATGTTGCGGATGGATTGTAGAAACCTCGAATTGTTCCTAGGCCAAAGATCACGGCATAAACACCCCATGACAGGGTGGAGAGTTCAATTTGCTTTAAGCCATAAGCATGAAATAAACCCCATAAAACCAAGGGCAGTGGAATGGCAAAGAATAAGCAGATTTTCATGATGGTTTGCTTATTAAAGCGATCTGCAAAATAGCCGCCCCATAAGGAGAGCGCAATAAAGGGGATTGCTTCTGCCAGACCAATCAAGCCTAGAGTGAGTGGGTCTTTGGTGATTTTATACAAAGAATACGCCACAATAATTTCCTGAATTAAAATGGCAAGCGTCAGGCAAAATTGATTGAGTGTAACAAGAGAAAAGTCTCGGTATCGGAGTGCGGCAAAAGCATCCTGTGTAGCGTTCATAAGGGTACAGTATGGAATGGATGAGGCATTATACGACTTGGACTAAACCTCGGTTATAAATTCATCGCTTAAAGCTTATCGGGAAATAAACTAAGCTTGCTTTTATTGTTGATTATTTGCTTTTGTTTTAGACAAAGTTCGATTAGAATATTCGCTCCCTTACCTGCAGGTCGTTTTGCAATGGTGCAAACGTTCCGAACAGGTGTTCAAAAGAGGTTGTTATGCCTAAGATGAAAACTCGCCGTGGTGCAGCTAAGCGTTTTAAAGCTACTGCTAACGGTTTCAAGCGTAAACAAGCGTTCAAACGCCACATTTTGACCAAAAAATCTGCTAAGCGTATTCGTCAATTACGCGGCTGTGTAATGGTTCACGTGAGTGACGTTGCTTCAGTTCGTCGTATGTGCCCATACATCTAAGGAGATTATAAATGGCTCGTGTAAAACGTGGTGTACAGGCTCATCGCCGTCATAAAAAAATTCTTGCTCGTGCTAAAGGTTACTACGGCGCTCGTTCACGCGTATATCGCGTAGCGTTCCAAGCAGTAATCAAAGCGGGTCAATACGCTTACCGTGACCGTCGTCAGAAAAAACGTCAATTCCGTGCTCTATGGATTGCGCGTATCAATGCTGGTGCTCGTCTTAACGGTTTGTCTTACAGCCGTATGATCGATGGCTTGAAAAAAGCTCAAGTGATCATCGACCGTCGCGTACTTGCTGACATCGCTATGCATGACGCAGTTGCATTTGCTGCTTTAGCTTCTAAAGCTAAAGATGCATTAGCTGCATAAGTCTTTAAGACTTAAAGAAAGACCGCTTTTTAGCGGTCTTTTTTATTGCCGATTATTTTTTGAATCAAATTTTTTATGGGTCAAAGGTGAGACTGTGATACAACCATAATTACATATGATAAGAAAGACCGCATCAGCGTTAGGCCAGTACAATGAAAAGAATCAATGTCGTAGGAACTTCTGCTACAGGAAAATCTACATTTTCCAGAGCTTTGGCCGAAAAGTTAGATTTGCATTATATCGAGTTGGATAATTTGTTTTGGTTAGACGACTGGCAAGAATGTCCCGATGAGGTGTTCTTTGCCAAGATTGAGTCAGAAGTACAAAAGGCGACACAGGGCTATGTGATCGATGGTAACTATACCCGTGCCATTCCTGTGAAATGGGCGGAAATTGATACTGTCATTTGGTTGGACTTACCGTTTCCAGTCAACCTTTACCGTTCTGTGAAGCGTGCGGTTCAGCGGGCATGGGCGCAACAGGATTTATGGGAAAACTCGAATAATCGGGAAAGTTTGCTGCGGATGTTTGGTCGGGACTCGATTATTTGGTGGATGATCAAAACACATGCTAAAAACCGACAGAAATACTTAAAAATGATGCAGATGCCTGAATATCAACATATACAGTGGATTCATTTAAAGACACCAAAACAGGTGAGTTGCTTTTTAAATCAGTTGGCTGTTGAAAAGCATAGCGTTTAAATAAAAAATATCAGTACATACTCAGCGATCAAGATGAACCTTTAAGCTTTAGTTACATAAATCTGCTTTAATCTCAAAGGTGGCCGATGCCTAATAAATAAAAAGATTAAAAAGAAAAGGAGCAGGATATGCTTGCAGAAATTACTGGGATGGGACAGGGAAGTATCACGGTGGAATTACAAATGATTCCCAGAAAAGGTGAGTCAGTCAAAATTATGTATGGACCTGATGCGGAGCTAGAGGGCGAGGTGGTTTCGGTTAATCATTATATTAATCAACATGCTAATCAGCATAAGGTACAAATCAAAATCCAGCCTTTCAACCTTCTTATTACCGCCTGAACAAATTGAGATCATAAAAAAGCGCTCTTTGATAGGAGCGCTTTGATATATCTCTAATAGCTTATAAGCCAAAATAATAGCCAACTACACAAATCAAAATCGTAATTATGATTAAAGCAAATACCCCGGTTTTCCCCGATTTGTGGTGTGTTTCATGAGGCTTGCTCTCTATCGCACTTAATTTAGGTGTTGGATGATTACGTGCATCCAGTGGTGTGGTCGTATCTTTGGGTGTGAGCTGCGCGGTTTGATAGTGATTGGCCACTTTCACGATAAACTTGGTACTTAAATCATCAATCTTTTGTTCAAAATGACGTAGGTTCAATTGCTCATCTGGCGTGAGTACTTGGCCTTCTGCATTATAAGGATGTTGAATTTTAGTTTGGATCAATGCTGATAGTGTATCTAAACGATACAGCGTTTGGTGTGCATAATCAGCAGCGTAGTCTGTTGGTAAAAGAGCGAGACGGTGGGCTTCATCTGAGGCCTCTTGTTGTCCATAGTAAGGTAAGTTTACCGTCTCAGGTTCTACTAAACCTTGTGTAAATGGGGCACTAAATAGTTCTTGTTCGGTAAAGTTTTCGATTTCATCCCATTTCGGCGTTTGTAAGTCCGCTTCAATGCGTTTGCTGAGTTTGTGATTCAGTTCAAAACGCCATAAATTTTCGCTACGGATTGAGCTTTGTTGTGTTTTTGGAGTTATAAAATCGTGTTCAGCGCTGTACCATTCAGCCAGTTCTTTACCAAAAATCCAAGCAGTTTTTTGCTGTGCTTGATGGCTCACAATAATATGTGGTGTAGCGAGGAGTTCAACATTTGGGTTAGGGTTCTTTTCATCTGCTAGCAATGTTGAGCTATGCAGACTGAGCTGTTTGACCCCTTGTTTTTTTAAGGCTTCAAGCCAGACCTGAAAATGCTGAGCCAGTAAATGTTGGCTATTTAGATCACGAAACTGAAAGCAATGTCGGTCAAAAATGGCATGTTCTAACCAACGTTGGAAACTTAGGTTGTGGCGTAAATATTCATTGCCATAAGTCACTAAAGTAAGTTGTTGTTGCCAAATAGGATCAAGCGACATCGTTTGTTGTTCTCTTCTGTGATGACACTATCTTAACCTGTTTATAAAACCATGTACTAAACAAATTTTCCTGATCGTAGAGCTTCATCAACGTGCTTAAAAACTGATAGAATATGGGGTTTTATTAATTTTATAAATTGTTGCTTTGAGAGTTACTATGTCACTGGAAGCCCTGACCACTGAAGCGCTTGCTGCGATTGCAGCAGCAGAGGACCTTGCTACACTCGATCAAGTACGAGTGCAGTTTACGGGTAAGAAAAGCCAGCTCGCTGAGCAATCCAAAGCTTTAGGTAAAATGGACCCTGAAGAGCGTAAAAATTTTGGTGCGCAAATTCATGCAGTCCGCGAAGCGATTACCGGTGCTTTAACTGAACGCCAAACACAATTACAACAAGCGGCGTTGGCGCAAAAACTTGCAAGTGAAACGGTGGATATTACTTTACCGGGTCGTGGTCAAACGATTGGTAGTATTCACCCCGTTACTCAAGTACAAGAGCGTATTTGTCAGTTCTTTACTAAAGCCGGTTTTGTGATTGAAACTGGCCCAGAAGTTGAAGATGACTATCACAACTTTGAAGCTTTAAATATTCCAGGGCATCACCCTGCGCGTGCAATGCACGATACTTTCTATTTCGATGCGACACATTTGCTACGTACCCATACTTCGGGTGTGCAGATTCGTACCATGGAAACCCAGCAACCCCCGATTCGTATTGTGTGCCCGGGTCGTGTATACCGCTGTGACTCTGACCAAACGCATTCACCTATGTTCCATCAAATTGAAGGTTTGTATGTCGCTGAAAATACCAGCTTTGCAGAACTGAAAGGTTTGTTGGTTAATCTGTTAAACGAATTCTTTGAAAAAGACTTAAAAGTGCGTTTCCGTCCATCTTATTTCCCATTCACAGAGCCAAGTGCTGAAGTGGATATTATGGATGAGCGTGGTAAATGGTTAGAAGTGCTTGGTTGTGGCATGGTACATCCAAATGTCTTGCAGGCAGCAGGGATTGATCCTGAAAAATACAAAGGCTTTGCTTTCGGTCTAGGTGTGGAACGTTTTGCGATGCTTCGTTATGGCATCAATGACTTACGTATGTTCTACCAAAACGATGTGCGTTTCTTACGCCAATTTGCTTAAACAGATTTATACCTCTCCCAGCCTCTCCTTGAAGGAGAGGAGTTATTTGTGATGACTCGGGGTTCTCCTTCTTTTCCAAAAGAGGGAGTTAGAGGGGGATTCAAAAATTTAGATTTATAGGTTTTTAACAAAATGAAAATTAGCGAAAATTGGTTGCGTACATGGGTTAACCCAGCCGTTGATAGCAATACTTTATCTGACCAACTGACCATGCTGGGTTTAGAGGTCGATGATTTATCACCTGCGGCAAAACCGTTTACTGGCGTGGTTGTTGGTGAAGTGTTGACTGTAGAGCAACATCCCGATGCAGACCGGTTACGTGTGACTACGGTGAATATTGGTTCAGGTGAACCTTTACAAATTGTTTGTGGTGCGCCAAACGTACGTGTCGGTATGAAAGCCCCTGTGGCAACCATTGGTGCTGTGCTTCCAGGCGATTTCAAAATCAAGAAAGGCAAACTTCGTGGCATTGAATCACAAGGTATGTTGTGTGGTGCATCTGAAATTGATCTAGAAGATAAAATTGATGGCCTTTTAGAGCTGCCCGTTGATGCACCTGTCGGTGTGGATATTCGTGAATACTTACAGCTTGATGATCATGTCATTGATATCAGCATCACGCCAAACCGTGGTGACTGTTTCAGTATTCGTGGTATTGCCCGTGAAATTGGGGTAATTAACCAACTGACTGTGACTGCACCTGAAATTAATGCCGTTGCTGCGACCATTGCTGATGAGAAAAAAGTTGTGGTGAGCACTGAAGGCTGCCCGCGCTATTTGGGTCGTGTGATTAAAAACGTGAATACCAAAGCAGCAACCCCAGAATGGATGGAACGCGCTTTGGTTCGCTCAGGGATTCGTCAGCACAGTATTTTGGTTGATATTACCAACTATGTACTGATGGAGTTGGGTCAACCGCTCCATGCTTTTGATGCAGCAAAAATTCAAGGTTCAGTCCAAGTTCGTCAAGCGAATACGGCGGAGAAATTGGTTCTACTGAATGAACAAGAAGTTGAGCTCAATGAAAAAGTCATGGTGATTGCGGATGATGAAAAAGCATTAGCGATTGCAGGCATCATGGGTGGCTTGTCTTCATCTGTTACCGATGAAACCCAAGACATTTTCTTAGAGTCTGCATTCTTTGCCCCATTAGCAATTGCAGGTCGTGCCCGTAGCTTTGGCTTACATACCGATGCGTCGCAGCGTTATGAGCGTGGTGTAGATTTTGAACTCCCAATGCTCGCGATGCACCGCGCATCACAATTGATTGCTGAATTGGCGGGTGGCGAGTTCGGTCCGATTACGATAGCAGAACAAGCGGCTGTTTTACCGAAGCGTGAAGCGATTGAGCTAGAACAAGCACAAGTGGATCAATTGCTCGGTTATCGCGTAGATGCTGCATTTATTGCGGATGCCTTAACCCGTTTAGGTTGTGCTGTGACGGTTAAAGCAGAAGGTCAGTGGTCTGTAGTACCGCCTTCACACCGTTATGATATGGCAATCTACCAAGACCTGATTGAAGAAGTTGCGCGTATTCATGGTTATGACAATATTCAAATCAGTTTGCCAAAAATTGAAGCGAAATTGGCTCAATATCAAGACCAATTTGAAATGACTCAGCTTCGTCAAACTCTCGTGACTTTGGGTTATCAAGAAGCGATTAGCTTTAGCTTTGCAGACTTAAAGCTTGAGAAGCAACTCAATGCGGCTGTGAATCCTTTGGCTTTGGCTAACCCGATTTCAAGCGATTTAGCCGTGATGCGTTCAACACTGCTCTCTAGTTTGATTCCGTGTGTGCAATACAACGTAAACCGCCAACAAAGCCGTGTACGTTTCTTTGAATTAGGCTTGCGTTTTGACTATCAAGATGCTGAATCTATTCATGATTTGAAACAAATTCCTACCCTTGCAGTGATTGCAACAGGTGCAAAAACTTCAGAAACTTGGCATGCTAAACCTCAAGCTATGGATTTCTTTGATTTCAAAGGTGAAATTGAAGAAGTATTGGCAGCAGGTCGTGTGCAAGTAGACTATGTTCGTTCTGAGCGTAGCTGGTTGCATCCAGGACAGTCTGCTGAGGTTTTAGTCGATGGCCAATCTATTGGTTACTTTGGTCGATTACATCCATCTTTAGAAGATGCATTGGATTTGAGCACAACTTGGGTGGCTGAACTTGATCAATCGGCTGTTTTGCAAACTTATGTATCTAATTTTACAGAATTATCACGTTTTCCGTCGGTTAGACGTGATATTGCGCTTTTAATTAGTGATAAGATAAATGTAAGTGAAATTCAGCAACTTATCGAAAAAACAGGTGGTGAGCTTTTAGACTCGACTTGGTTGTTCGATGTGTACACTGGGCAAGGCGTTGAAGACGGTAAGCGCTCATTGGCATTTGCACTTCTTTGGCAACACCCATCACGTACGCTTGAAGATGCTGAAATTAAATCTGGTATGGATCATATTTTACAAGTGTTGGAAAACACTTATCAGGCGACATTGAGGGCTTCATGACAGCATTAACAAAAGCGGAAATGGCTGACCATTTAAGTGAGCTCACGAGTTTAAACCGTCGTGAAGCTAAGCAAATGGTCGAGTTGTTCTTTGATGAGATTAGCCAAGCGCTAATCTCTGGTGAGCAAGTTAAACTTTCTGGTTTCGGTAACTTTGAGTTGCGTGATAAACGTCAACGTCCAGGTCGTAACCCGAAAACGGGTGAAGAAATTCCGATTTCTGCACGCCGTGTAGTGACCTTCCGCGCAGGGCAGAAATTCCGCCAGCGTGTGGGAAATGAGCAGATCGATTGATCTGCTTTTTTTTGCTTAGAATTTTTCTGATTGTTTGGCTGATTTAATTCTTGCCAAATAATGGAACGTCGTTTTTTGATAAATTTTGAGCATAAAAAAAGAGAGCCAAGGGCTCTCTTTTTCTGACTAATCTCTAAGAGATTAGTGAGCTTTAGCTTCAGAAGCAGCAGCAGTAGCAACTTCAGAAGCAGCAGCAGTAGCTTCAGAAGCAGCAACAGTAGCTTCAGAAGCAGCAGCAGCAGCGTCTACAGCAACTTCAGATGCAGCTTCAACAGCTTCAGATGCAGCAGCAACTTCAGATGCAGCTTCAGCAGCAGGAGCTTCTTCTTTCTTAGCACAGCCAACGAAAGCTAAAGTAGTAGCAACTGCAGCAGCAATAGCGATTTTTTTGAATAACATGGCATCACTCTCTAAAATATGAGATTAAAAAAAACCGACGTTAGTCTGTTGTGTGCTTTTATTGTTCCTAATTTTGCTAGGGACTAACAATGCAGGAGCAGCCTAACTGGTCTGCAAATATGCTATCACTGCGCATTTTGAATTGCTACTAGCTGGGATGAAAAAAGTGATAAAAAAGTCTAAAAACAGTGCTTTTTTAACAGAAAATAACAATCAATGATGAGGTTTGTATTGGAGAAGTGCCAAATAAACATTTAAAAAGATGCAGGTTTTTTATTTCAAATTTTTGTTTATCAAAAACTTGCAAATAAGTTTACAGAGAATCGGATGAAATGTTGCTTTGTGTAAGCTAAGTCAACCAAATAAAAAGGCTGTCGTTAAGACAGCCTTTTTAGGTAAAGCAGGTCGGATTAGCTGGTCGCTTTACGCTTCATTTGATCAAAGAAATCATCGTTGGTTTTGGTTTCTTTCATGCGATCAAGTAGGAACTCCATTGCTGCAAGTTCATCTTGGGTGTGAAGTAACTTACGTAAAATCCAGACTTTACGTAGATTGTCTTCAGACATTAGACGCTCTTCGCGACGGGTGCCCGACTTTTTGATATTCATCGCAGGGAAGACACGTTTTTCCGCAATACGGCGATCCAGTGTAATTTCTTGGTTACCTGTACCTTTAAATTCTTCGTAGATCACTTCATCCATTTTACTGCCAGTTTCAATCAGGGCTGTAGAAATGATGGTTAGTGAGCCACCTTCTTCAATATTACGAGCTGCACCGAAGAAACGCTTAGGGCGTTCCAGCGCATGTGCATCCACACCACCAGTTAAAACCTTACCAGATGAAGGCACAACCGTGTTGTAAGCACGTGCTAAACGGGTAATGGAGTCGAGCAGAATCACAACATCTTTCTTGTGCTCAACCAAACGTTTTGCTTTTTCAATCACCATTTCAGCCACTTGAACGTGACGAGCAGGAGATTCATCAAACGTTGATGCAATGACTTCACCACGAACAGTACGTTCCATTTCGGTCACTTCTTCAGGACGTTCGTCAATGAGAAGAACGATCAGGAAGCACTCAGGGTTGTTGCGCACAATCGACTGAGCGATGTTTTGTAACAACATGGTTTTACCCGCTTTTGGCGGTGCTACGATAATTGAACGTTGGCCTTTACCGATAGGTGCAACCAAGTCAACTACACGTGCGGTTAAATCTTCTGTCGTCCCGTTACCAAGTTCCATCACCAATTGCTCGGTTGGGAAAAGTGGTGTTAAGTTTTCAAACAAGATTTTGTTACGTGAGTTTTCTGGCGTGTCGTAGTTAATTTGGTTCACTTTTAACAGTGCAAAATAACGTTCGCCTTCTTTGGGTGGGCGAATGGTTCCCGTAATGGTGTCACCAGTACGTAGATTGAAACGACGAATTTGAGATGGGCTAACATAAATGTCATCTGGGCCTGCAAGGTAAGAACCCGCTGCAGAGCGTAAGAAGCCGAAGCCATCTGACAGAATTTCCAAAACGCCATCCCCAAAGATCTCTTCGCCATTCATCGCATGGCGCTTTAAGATGGCAAAAATAATGTCTTGCTTACGGTTACGAGCCATTCCTTCGAGGCCCATAAATTCAGCAATTTTGATGAGTTCGCCAATCGGTTTTTTCTTGAGTTCGGTTAAATTCATAGGAGGTCAGATAAGAATCAAAAATTCTAAATTACAGGATGAAAAGGAAGCAACATTTAGCCGCAGACATGCAATGAAGTAACGCAATTGTATTTGAACTATAACAATTCAGAGGACTGATTCATTGTTTGAAGAGAAACGTGTCAAAACAATTTGTATTGCCGAGCGGCGATCTTATGTGTTGTGTCTTTTAAGAAAATGACAGGATTGAATAATCCTTTATCTCTTGATCATGCAATATAAGAGAGAAAGACAGACTTGTCAATTTATAGCCGAAAAAAATACGCTGTTGTTTAGACAGCGTATTTCATTTTCAATCTAAACGGATGCTTAAATGTTTTCTTCAATGAAAGCAGTCAATTTCGATTTTGGTGCAGCGCCCACTTGTTGAGCAACAACTTCACCATTTTTGAACATAAGTAATGCAGGAATGTTACGGATGTTATAGTTCACAGCCGTTGCTTCGCAAGAAGTCACGTCAACTTTAACAATTTTCACTTTACCTTCGTATTCGTTCGCCAATACTTCTAATACAGGTGCAATTGCTTTACATGGCGCGCACCAGCCTGCCCAGAAGTCAACAAGCACAGGAACGTCTGATTGAAGTACATCAGCGTCGAAGTTTGTATCAGTTGTATTTACGATATTGCCAGACATGGATAGCTCCAGTTTCAATTTTTGGATAGTTTTATGGCTAATAGTATGTCATAGCCTGCTATCACTGAGTAGATGGATTACTAAATTTTCAACCTTTAGTTTGAATTTGTCTAATTGAAGCTCACGATGTTACTGATCGTGTAACACAATTGTCATATATGCCGAAATTTTAAAAGCTCGTCAATTTCTGACCACAAATGGCTTTTAAATTGCATGGAGGTGAATTAATCTAAGCACAATTCTGTATAGGTTTATATTAAATCATGTCTGATTTTTTGATTGATGAAGAGTTACTTGCTGCCATCGATATGGGGTCGAACAGCTTCCACTTAGCGATTGCGCGAGTGGACCATGGCGAAGTGAAAAAAGTTGCGTCAATGTCAGAAAAAGTACAGTTAGCAGCGGGTTTAGATGAAAATAAAAACTTAACAGAAGCCGCACAGCAGCGTGGTTTGGCCTGTTTATCTCGCTTTGTCGGACGCTTAGGTTCGGTTCAGCCGAATCGTTTAAGAATTGTGGCGACCAATGCGCTACGCCAAGCCAAAAATGGACATGAATTTATTCAAAAAGCGGCAGAAATTTTGCCGAAGCACATCGAAATTATTGCAGGTCGTGAAGAGGCTCGTCTGATTTATTTAGGTGTATCTCATACCATGGTAAACAGTGGACGCCGTCTTGTGATTGATATTGGTGGGGGGTCGACAGAGCTGATTATTGGTGAAGAATTTGAGCCCATTCATACCGAATCTTTACAAATGGGCTGTGTAGCATTTACCAAAGCCTTCTTTGTCGACGGTGAAATTAATCAAAAAAGTTTTGATAAAGCCGTGGTTGCAGCACGTAAGGAGCTGTCTGGTATTGCCAATACCTATAAAGAAGCGGGTTGGGATACGGTGGTCGGTTCGAGTGGAACCATCAAAGCGTGTCGTCAAATTACCGTGAATATGGGTTGGAGTAATGAAAAAGAAGAACTCACCCGTGACGGTTTAGATAAGCTTAAAGAAAAATTGCTCAAATATAAACATGTCGCTGAGATGGAATTTGATGGTCTAAAAGAAGACCGTCGAGCAGTTTTGCCAGCCGGAATCGCTATTTTGTATGCCATTTTTGATGTACTCGAACTGGATAAACTGGTGTATTCAGATGGTGCCCTACGCGAAGGGGTGATGTATGACTTGCTGGGACGTTTTCAACATGAAGATATTCGAGATCGTTCTGTACAAGCGTTAATGGGCCGTTATAACGCCGATCCAAAACAAGCTGAACGGGTCGTGAACATGGCTCAGCATTTGTTTGATGGTGTGGCGGATTCACTAAAATTAACCACAGAAGACAGTGATTTACTGCGTCGTGCAGCTTATCTGCATGAAATTGGTTTAGCGATTAGTCATGCGGGCTACCATCGTCATGGTGCATATTTATTGCAACATTCGGATATTGCGGGCTTCTCACAAATTGATCAAAACCATCTGTCACATTTGGTGGCCCATCACCGTCGTAAGCTGCGCAGTGACGCGCGTGTCGATGTGATGAAGGTTGGCGGCAACAAATTAGTCTATCTGTGTTTGTTACTTCGCCTCGCAGTTTTACTGAATCATAGTCGTAGCGATCAGATGCTTCCTGCCATTGAATTAACAGTAGGCAATGCGCAACAATGGCAGCTGAGTGTTTCTGGTAATGCCGCGCAATGGCCTTTGCTGGTTGCAGACTTGCATGATGAGCAAGCGCAATTTAAGCATTGGGATGTTGAGCTGGATATCCAATCAGAACAATTTGTCGATGAATAAATTGGTCAATTAGGGATTTATGGTTGAGCTATGAAGAATAAAGCTGCGCAATCCAAAGCATGGACGACGGTTCAAATTGCACGTCATCCTGAGCGTCCGCAATTTTTAGATTATGTGAGTGAAATTTTTACCGAATTTGATGCTTTGCATGGTGATCGCTTATTTGGTGATGATGGTGCAATGATCGGTGGATTAGCTCGCTTTGAAGGTCAGCCAGTCATGATTGTGGGTCAACACCGTGGTCGTAGTACGCGTGAAAAGTTACAACATAACTTTGGTATGAGTAACCCAGAAGGTTACCGTAAATCACAACGTTTACTCGATATGGCTGAACGTTTTAATCTACCCGTCTTTACCTTTATTGACACCATGGGTGCATATCCAGGTGTGGGTGCAGAAGAACGTGGTCAGGCTGAAGCAATTGCAACATCTTTGGCACAACTTTCAAGCCTGAAAGTGCCTGTCATTGCAACCGTACTTGGTGAAGGCGGTTCAGGTGGTGCACTGGGTATTGGTGTGGCTGACCGTGTGGTGATGTTATCCCATAGTATTTATTCAGTCATTTCACCTGAAGGCTGTGCGTCTATTTTATGGAAAACAGCTGAAAAAGCAGAGCAAGCCAGCGAAGCTTTGGCCTTGACTGCTGAAAAACTACAGAAAATTGGTATTGTTGAATATGTGGTCGATGAAGGTGAAGGCGCTCATCTCAACCCAGAACAAGTCATGCATGCTTTAAAAACCGTTTTAAAAGATGCATTGGCTGAGTTGCAACCAATGGATGCGAATGAACGATGCGAAGCACGTTACCAACGTTTAATGAAGTTTGGCAGCGACAATTTAGGGCTAGTGTCTTAACTGAGTTTCAGGATACGCCTGAACAGCCTCATTTTTTAATCGGATGTAGTGGTGGCATGGATTCCATGCTGCTACTCCATTTGATGTCTCATTTATTTCCCAAGCGCATTCGCGCTATCTATATTGATCATCAATTGCAGGATGTCAGTCCGCAGTGGGGCAGCTTTGTTCAAGAACAATGCTATGTCTTGGATGTCCCATGTGTGATTCAAGCGGTGGATGTTGATACAGGCAATGTAGAAAGCCAAGCGCGTAGTGCACGTTATGCGGCCTTTCAGAAGCATCTTCTTGCCAATGAAATTTTAGTTCTCGCCCATCATCAACAAGATCAAGCCGAAACCGTTTTACTCCGTTTACTCTCTGGTGCGGGGATTCATGGACTTGCCGCCATGCAGAGCATCGACATACGAGAGCAATTTACAATTTGGCGCCCTCTATTGGCTTTGTCCAGACAGCAAATTGAGCTGTGGGCCGCTGAGATGCAGCTAAGAAATATTCAAGACCAAACCAATTTTGATACCAGTTATGATCGGGCATGGTGCCGAGCTGAATTGTGGCCAATCTTAGAAAAACGCTTTCCGAAAATGCAGCAAGCTTTGGCACGCACCAGTTATTTGATGCAAGATGCCGAAATGATTTTGGCTGATGTGTTGGCACAAGATTGGGCCAGTTGCGGGAATGCTGCGGTTTTAAATTTAACCCCATTTCGTCAGTTATCTGCACCGAGACAGCGACAGTTGCTCTCTGCTTGGATGAAAGGTGAGGATTTATATCGTCCTGCTTTTGATATGGTGCAACGCTTGTTTGATGAAGTGATTGAATCCAAAGTGGATGCCCAAGCCGCATTGCATTGGAACCAATATTATTATGTGCGCTATCAACAACAGCTCTTTCGTGTCAGTAAAGCAGAGTATTTGGCGGAACAATTTCAGACGATTGAGTCAATTGAGCAGCGTTTTAGTTTAGATCAAGCTTATGCATTGGCTTCAGGGCAATTTCGCATTGAAACACAAAAATATGGACTGTCTTCTGCATTATTAGAGCAGCCTTTACAGATAAAACCACGTTTAGGTGGAGAAAAATTGCATTTGTATGGACGTGTTGGGGCATGGCCGTTGAAAAAAGCCATTCAGAGCGCACAAATTTTTCCGTGGCAACGTCATACAATACAAATATTAAGCATAGATAATGTTATGCTTGGTGTTTTTACGCCTAAAGGATTTTGGTTGGTCGAGTCGGCTTATTGTGAAGCGGGTGGATGGCAACCAAATTTAATCGCTTAGTTAAAAAATTCAGGATAGAGAAATAATCATGAGCGCAGTGTTGAATCGTAATATTTGTTTTATCGGCGGTGGTAACATGGCTCAAGCCCTCATTGGTGGCTTGATTTCACGTGGTTTACCTTCAACTCGCATTACGGTTTCTGATCCTGTTGAACAAGTTCGTCATTTATTGGCTGAAAAAGACTTGGTGGTGACTGAGGACAACGCATCTGCTATTCGTGAAGCCGATGTCGTGGTCTTAGCGGTTAAACCTCAAGTTTTAGCCCATGTTTTAAAACCATTAAACGGTTTATTTGACGGTAAGTTGATTATTTCGATTGTTGCGGGTGCTGAAATTGCAACGATTGCTGCATTAGCTGGCAGTAATCGTATTGTTCGTGTGATGCCAAATACGCCTGCTTTAGTACAAACAGGTGCGCATGGTTTATATGCCACTGAGGCTGTAGATAAAGAAGACCGTGATTTGGCGAGCCAAGTACTTGCTGCGACAGGTTTGACTTTATGGGTAGGCGAGGAAGCGCAAATTGATGCTGTGACTGCGGTGTCTGGTTCAGGTCCTGCGTATTTCTTCTATATGATGGAAAGCATGATCCGTGCAGGTAAAAACCTCGGTCTAGATGAAAAAGTAGCAACGGCATTGACGTTGCAAACGGCATTGGGTGCGGCACAAATGGCAATCACGAGCTCAAATACACCAGCTGAATTGCGTAAAAATGTCACTTCACCGAATGGTACAACCCAAGCGGCACTTGAAGTGTTTGATCGTGCACAAATTTCACAAAATATCCAAGCTGCATTGGCTGCTGCTCAAAAGCGCAGTCAGGAACTTGCTCAAGAGCTGAGTGAAAGTAGCAAATAATCGTTTTATTTAGGAAAGTTCAAGTATGGGTGCAAACTCTGCGCTAATTTTTGGCATCATTATTAACGTTGCAATTTTACTGGTGTTCTTCCGCTTTCTCATGCAGTTGGCAGCGGTTAACTTTTATAACCCAGTGGTGATGTCGACCGTAAAAGCCACAAAAATTGTGGATATGTTTGGTCGTATTTTTCCAAATGTAGCGAAAGGCCGCGTTAACTTAGCGGCTTTAGTGCTTTTGGTTTTATTGTACTTACTGAAAATTTTTGGCGTCATGTATCTCTCTGGAGCGATGCCGAATAGTCCTGTGCATTTGGTCATTTTAACTTTTGTGACCATGATTCAGGACTTGATTCGTTTCTGTCGTTACCTAATTTTTGCAACGATTATTTTAAGTTGGGTGGTGATGTTTACGCAGTCACGCTCGCCTTATATCGAAGTGATTCAAGAGCTTGCAGAACCATTATTGGCACCGTTTCGCCGTTTATTGCCCAATATGGGGATGATTGATCTTTCTCCAATCGTAGCATTCTTGGCGCTGTATATTGCTGAAATGATTATGAATGAAGTGGCGATTGTTCTGCTCACTGGTTTATAAGATTGTAGCGAATAAAAAAGGACTCGATTGCGAGTCCTTTTTTTGTGGTTGAAATTTTTAGGTGAAGACGTTGATATTTCTTCTAGGAGGCAAATGGCCTTTATTCCCAGCCTTCCTCTTAGGAGGAGGAAGGCGTAAATGCTTTAGTGGGCTTCATCCCAGTTTCGACCTTTGCCGACTTCAACCAACAATGGCACAGAAATTTGCAAAACAGATTGCATCACGTCTGCCAGTTTCGAAGCCAGTTCATCTGCAATACTTTCATCGACTTCAAAAACCAATTCATCGTGTACTTGAAGTAGCATTTTGACTTGATCTTTAGGCAGCATTCGATCAACTGCGATCATCGCCATTTTAATAATGTCCGCAGCAGAACCTTGCAGCGGTGCATTAATTGCGGCACGTTCAGCCGCTTGTTTGATCATTTTATTGCTTGCCATAATATCAGGCGTATACAAGCGACGACCCAAAATGGTTTCGACAAAACCTTGTTCACGTGCAATTTGACGGGTACGTTCCATATAGTCGAGCACGCCCGGATAACGTTGGAAGTATTTCGCAATATAGCCACGCGATTCTTCGCGGCTAAAACCGAGTTGACGGGTTAAGCCAAACTCAGACATGCCGTAGAGTAGACCGAAGTTGACGGCTTTGGCCTGACGACGTTGGTCTGACGTGACATCTTCAAGTGCAACACCTAAGACCTCAGCCGCTGTACGACGGTGTACATCTTGCCCATGATTAAAGGCATCGACCAAGGCTTCATCTTGGGAGAAATGCGCCATTAAACGCAGTTCAATTTGTGAATAATCGGCTGCCAAGAGCACGCGACCTTGTGGTGCAATAAAGGCTTTACGAATTTGACGTCCAATTTCCTCACGCACAGGAATGTTCTGTAAGTTGGGGTCGGTCGAAGACAGACGACCAGTTGCGGTCAGTGCTTGGTGGTAGCTGGTATGCACACGATGGGTATCACTGTTGGCTTGTTTTAATAAGCCATCGGTATAGGTGCTTTTGAGTTTAGATAAACCGCGATAGTCCAATATTAGCTCGGTAATCGGGTGGTCAATTTTCTCTAAAACACTTTCAGAGGTACTGTACTGACCTGTTGCGGTTTTTTTGCCGCCCTTAAGTCCGAGTTTATCAAACAGAATTTCACCGACTTGCTTCGGCGAGCTGACATTGAAACTTTGTCCTGCCAGTTCGGTAATTTGGTTTTCAAGGTTGGCCATGGTATTGGCAAACTCAACACCAAGTTGGTCAAGGAAGCCTAGATCCAATTCAATGCCATTTTCTTCCATGATGGTCAGGACACGGGCAACTGGCATTTCGACATTGTGCAAGATATTGACCAGTTCGGGATGCTTTTGTAGTTTGGCATCGAGCACTTCAAACAGGCGATAGGTTACATGGGCATCTTCAGCCGCATAGTGCGCGGCGGTTTCGATCTCAATTTGGTTAAATGTTTTTTGTTTTGCGCCTTTACCCGCCACCTGTTCAAAAGTCGTGGTTAAGTGGCTGAGGTAGAGGCGTGAAACATCATCCATCCCGTGACGAGTCGCCACAGCATTGAGTACATAAGATGCTAACATGGTATCGAAATACCAGCCTTTTAGCTCTATGCCATGATTTTCTAAGACATGCGCATCATATTTCAAATGATGACCGATTTTTTGAACCGACTCATCTTCTAAAATAGGTTTAATTTCCGCCAAGATCTGTTCACGATTTAGTTGTTCAGGTGCGTTTTCATAATCATGCGCAAGTGGAACGTAATACGCATCTTGCGCATCAAACGCGACCGAAAAACCAACAATTTGCGCTACGCGATAGTCTAAACTGGTGGTTTCAGTATCAAAGGCAAAACGTTTTTCTGTACTTAAACGCTTGAATAATTCTGTCCACTGTTCTGCACTGAGCACAGTATGGTAGTTCGCTTGACCCAGTTGGTCATCGACACTGCTTTGAACGGCCTGATCTTCTGTATTGATAACGGTTTCAGATTGTGCTGATTTTACAATTTCTTGTGTTGCTTGTTTATAGGTTGCACTATTGGGATTGTTTGGATGATCGAGCGATTGCAACTGCTGACGGAATTCAAGCTCGGTATACAGTGAACGTAAGGCTTCGGTATTCGGATCTTGGAGTTTCAGATCGTCAAAGGTCAGTCCTGTCTCTAAGTCACAGACAATACTTGCCAGTTGGTGATCTAGAGCAATTCCATCAGCATGTTCTTTGATGTTTTGACCGACTTTGCCTTTAATTTTATCGACATTTTCTAAGATGCCACCAATCGAGCCGTATTCTGTTAACAGTTTTGCCGCAGTTTTTGCACCAACACCCGGAACGCCCATAATGCCGTCAGAGGCATCGCCCATTAAGGTCAGATAATCAATAATTTGGTTTGGCCACACCCCAAACTTTTCAAACACGCCATTCACATCCATCGGCTTGTCTTTAAAGCTGTCTTCTAAGGTGACTTTATCGGTCACCAACTGTGCCATGTCTTTATCGCCTGTGGAAATCAGCACTTGCTGTCCCGCGGCTTCCGCACGTTTGGCTAAAGTCCCGATGATGTCATCTGCTTCTGCACCTGGCAGCATGTATAAGGGGATACCTAAAGCACGAATTAAGGCATGCAAGTATGGAATTTGTTCTGATAATTCTTCAGGCATACTTGGGCGGTCACCTTTATAAATCGGCGATAGCACATGACGAAAAGTTGGTTCTGGCGTATCAAAAATGACTGCCATATGTGTTGGCTGGGTACGACGCATCAGTTTTTGGATGGCAGAAATTGCCCCACGAATTGCATTGGTATGTAAGCCAGTTGACGTGGTGAGCGGTGGCAAAGCATGAAAAGCACGAAATAAAAAGTATGAGCCATCGACCAAGACAAATGGTGGCATTGCAAGATTCCTTATCCAAATAACCCGTTTATTGTACGTGATTTTGACGCAGAACAAAGTGTATTGATGTACCGATTGGCATAGATGGTTACGGTTATGCGCTTAAAGATGTACTACAAGCTGATGTATTATTTGAAGATGAGAAAAAGAGATTGAGAACGGATGCAAACTGGACAGCGTGAAATTCGCATGATGTGGTTAATGGGGCTCACGATTGTTGCTATTGCAGCATGGTTTCTGGCCGTACCGCTGTTGAGTGCATTGTGTGGAATTGCTTTGATCATGAGTGTTATGCACTATGTTGATAGCATTGAAAACCCTAGTGCGAGGTTGGCGGAACAACGGGGCATTGCTTTTCAGCCAACGTCAAAAGTGCCGCTTTACCTTGCTGCTTTCGTCATTTTAGTCGGCATGGTGGGGCAATGGGGTGGGCTCATTGGATTGGGGATCAGTGGTTGGTTGTTCTTTTTCTTTCGATGGTTGCGTCGTCTAGAATATCTATTGTTATCCGTGCAAGCACAGCCACATCAGGTGATATCTGACCGATTCACAGAATCTGAAAATTCTCCCTCTTTACCCACTACTCTAAACAACACAGATGATTTAAGTCTCAGTGAGCAAGTGAAACGCTGGCTTTGGCAGGGCAATCCTGTCTTAAAAGTTGCGATTGTGATACTGCTGATTGGGCTTATTTTATTATTACGCTTTGCCACCGAACATTGGCAGTTGAGTCTCGCTGTTAAGCTGAGCCTCGTTGCTGCGGTAAGTGTGGGCGTTGTGGTCTTTGGTTGCGCACTCCTACAAAAGAACCGCAGTTTTGCTTTGGCTTTGGAAGCGCTTGGACTGTCAGGCTTATTTTTGACTTTGTTTTTTGCTTACTACAACGGTGTGATTGCAAGTTTAGCGATTGCGAGCCTGTGCTTTGTGGTGGTGATGGCGGTTACACTTTGGCTCAGTTTAAAACAACAGTCGATTGAGCTGGCGTTGATGGCGATGATCATTGCTTATTTGGCGCCTTTTACTTTGCCTGTACGGAATGCCACTGCGATAGAGCTGGTGGCCTACTATTTGGTCATCAATATTGCGGTTGCTGTTTTAAGCACGTTCAGGCCGTGGAAAGTCCTCAACCAAATTGCTTTTTTAATGACGGTAGTCGTAGGCGGAGCTTATGCCTTTTATCAGGGTAAAGCGTCTGAGCGAGACATGCTGGCCGTGTTGGTTTTGGCACATAGTACGGTCTTTATTTGGTTGAGTTTTCGTTATAGCCA
>ERZ724518.144-NODE-144-length-25985-cov-14.098226_pt1 | contig 25985 bp, 22 predicted proteins | sample MGYA00376051_ERZ724518 | MGnify/ENA primary metagenome ERZ724518 (study PRJEB28724, sample SAMN07190885) | wastewater metagenome | isolation source: influent of sewage treatment plant in Hong Hong | place: Hong Kong | collected 2016-03-17 ... | reverse complement strand
ATGAATATAATATTATTGATGGTACAAGAGGACCAAGTGTTGTAGATATTTCTACATTTTATAAAGATTCAGGTATGTTTACTTATGACCCAGGTTATACATCTACTGCATCTTGTGAATCAAAAATCACATTTATTGATGGTGAAAATTCAGAGTTAAGATATAGAGGTTATGATATTGCTGACCTTGCAGGTAAACATTCTTTCTTAGATGTTTCTCATTTATTAATGATGGGGAAATTACCAACTCCTGAAGTTTCAAAAAGCTTTGATTTAGAGATTAGACATAGATCATTTTTAAATGAAGGTATCATTAGATTATTTGATGCTTTACCAGATGGTGCGCATCCAATGGCAACTATGGGAGCTGCGACTATGGCACTTGCTGCATTTTACAAAGATCATTTACATTTAGAAGATGAAGATGCTTTCAAAATGATGAGAAGAAGAATTTTAGCTAAAATGCCTGTAATTGCTGCTATGGCTTATAGAAATTCAATTGGTACACCACTAATTTATCCAGATGTAAATAGATATTTCACTGAAAACTTCTTATATATGTTAAGAGCATATCCAGGTGGAAGAATGAAATATTTAGGTGATGGTCAAAATGATGAAATCAAACAAGTTGAAATTGATGCACTTGATGCAATTTTAACTTTACATGCTGATCATGAGCAAAATGCTTCTACAACAACTGTAAGAAATGTTGGTTCAACTGAAGCTCACCCTTATGTTGCTATTGCTTCTGGTATCTCAGCACTTTGGGGTTCTGCTCACGGTGGAGCTAATGAAAAAGTTATGGATCAATTAAAATTAATTGGTGATGTTAAAAATGTACCAACTTATATTGCAAAAGCAAAAGATAAAAATGATCCATTTAGATTAATGGGATTCGGACATAGAGTTTATAAAAACAGAGACCCAAGAGCTGAAACATTAAAAGGATTACAAGATAAATTAAGAGAAGAATTAAAACTTGACTCTAAATTACTTGACATTGCTGCTGCTGTTGAAGAAGCTGCATTAAGTGATGATTACTTCAAACAAAGAGGTTTATATCCAAATATTGACTTCTATTCAGGTGTAATTTTAACTGCACTTAAAATTCCTGTTGAAATGTTTACTCCAATCTTCGTTATTGGTAGAACACCAGGATGGTTAGCACAATGGTCTGAATTAAAGCAAGATCCAAAACATAAAATTGCAAGACCAAGACAATTATACACAGGAAACTAAAAAATATAAACTTCCATCTAAGGAAAACCGAATGAGTGAAATGGTTAATATCACAATCAATGGAGTTAAAATGCAAGCTATAAAAAGTAGTTTGCTGATTGATAAATTATTGGATGAAAATATCCATATTCCACATTTTTGCTACCATCAAGCATTAGGTAAAGATGGAAATTGTAGAATGTGCATGGTCGAAATTGAAGGTCAGAAAAGACCTCAAATCGCCTGTGATACGCCTATTAAAGATGGAATGATTGTAAGAACTACTGGAAAAAATATTGAAAAAGTTAGAAGAGATATTTTAGAATTAGAACTAATAAACCATCCTATTGATTGCCCTACTTGTGATCAAGCTGGAGAGTGTAAACTTCAAGATTATTATATGGAATCTGGCTTTTATGAATCAAGAATAAATATTGAATCAAAAAATCATGCTAGAAAAAGAGTTGATATTGGTTCAAATGTTATGCTTGATCAAGAAAGATGTGTACTTTGTACAAGATGTGTAAGATTTTGTGCAAATATTACTAAAACGCATGAATTAGGTGTAATTGCTAGAGCTGACCACTCTGTTATAGGAATTTTTCCTGGTCATCCATTAAATAATCCTTATGCTATGAATGTTATTGATTTATGTCCTGTTGGAGCTTTAACAAATAAAGATTTTAGGTTTAAACAAAGAGTTTGGTTTTTAGAATCGTTCGAAGCAATTTGTAATGGTTGTTCGAAAGGTTGTAGTATTTATGTAGATCATAGAAAAGAAAAATATAAAGATGATCAGATTTTCAGATTTAGACCTCGAATAAATAAAAATGTAAATGGTCATTTTATTTGTGATTATGGAAGATTATCTTATGCAAATGAGAGTGAAAATAGATTTGAAACTCCTTTATTAAACAAAATTGAAACAACTATTGAAACTATCATACCAAGTTTATTCAAAGAACTTTCAACAAATAAAGATATATTATTTGTATTAGGTTCAAATCTTTCTTATGAAGAGATGTTAAATATAAAAAATTTAGCTTTAAAATTAAATGCTAAAATTTCAGGATATTCACCAAACACTTTTGATGAATCATTTAAAGATGATTATCTAAGAACAAATGATAAAACAGCTAATAGAACATCATTTAAAGAAATTGAAATTGATGAAACAAAAGAGTATTTTGATGTGAGTCTTAATAATTCATCTTTGATAGTTATTATTGAAAATAGTTATTTTGACTCAAATGAGAAATTACTTGAAAATAAGAAATTAATATCTTTATTTAGTCATAAAAATTCTACTATTGAATACTCAAATATTGCGATTCCAATAGCTTCATTTTATGAAAAATCAGGAACATACATAAACAAAGATGGAATTAAACAAAAAGTAGTTTCAAAAATCAATAGAAATAATCCTATGCAAACTATAACTTCAATTATTGAACATTTAAAATCTATGATTGAAAAAGGAACTCTATGAGTAGTTCATCACTAATTATAACTATAATAAATATTGCACTAGCAGTAGTTTTGGCTGTTGCATTAACACCTCTTTTTGTTTGGTGGGAAAGAAGAATTTCAGCATTTATGCAAGATAGAAGTGGTCCTAATAGATGCCATATTGGACCTTTAAGAATGGGTGGTTTAATTCAAAGTTTTGCCGATATGTTAAAACTTGTATTCAAAGAAGACTTTACTCCTTCTCACATAAAATATAAATTCTTCTTTACAATAGCACCTGCTATTGTATTTTTTTGTTCATTTTTAACATTTGCAGCAATTCCTTTTGCTGATGTTCTAGTTCTTGATGGACAAAAACATATAATGCAAGCAATTCCTATGGAACTTGGTATTATGTGGTTTTTAGCATTTGCAGGACTTTCTGTTTATGGAATAATTCTTGGAGGATACTCTTCAGGAAGTAAATATGGACTTTTAGGTTCTATTAGAGCCGCTGCTCAAGTTATATCTTATGAAGCAGCAATGGGATTAGCAATTATTTCTATGATTATCTCTTATGGTTCTATACATTTAACAGACATGGTAAATGCTCAAAGTGGAACTTATCTAGGTATTATTCCAATGTGGGGAATTTTTATTCAACCACTTGCAGCGATTATTTTTATTATTTGTGCATTTGCAGAGACAAATAGAGCTCCATTTGACTTAGCAGAAGGTGAATCGGAATTAGTTGCTGGTTATCATACTGAATATTCAGCTATGAAATTTGGACTTTTTCAAGTTGGTGAATATTCAGCAATGAGTGCATCAAGTGCAATTATTGTAACTTTGTTTTTTGGCGGTTATCAAATTCCATGGTTGGATACTCAAGCTATTCAAAGTAATATGAACTACATCATTATGGCAATTATTTTAACTCTTCCAATAGCTGTCTTAATTGTTACATCTTGGATGAAAAAAAATAATAAGGCTATAGGAACAAATAGTTCAAGACAAAAAGAAACAAAAATCTTAACCGTTGTATTTTGGGCTTTAGCTTTAATTATAATTAGTTTATTAAGCATTTTCTTAATTACAGGGCTAGGAACAAATGGAGTTAATATTGCAACCGCAATTATTCAAGTTGGAACTTTTTTAATTAAATTCTTTTTAATGGCATTTGTTTATATTTGGGTTAGATGGACAGTTTTAAGATTTAGATATGATCAATTACAAATGCTAGGTTGGAAAGTATTAATTCCATTAGCGATTTTAAATATAATAGTAACAGCAATTATTGTTGTAGTAATAGGAAGCTAAAATGGGAACAAAAGTAGTACCACGATACGGTAAATCATTCAAAGATAAATTATATCTTCCAGCTATTGCAGGTGGAATGAAAACAACAATAAAACACTTTATAAATAATTTTAAAGATATTGATAATCTTAAAACTATGCAATATCCTGAAATTCAACCTAATGATTTAAATGAAAGATACAGAGGTGTTCATAGACTTACAAAATATGAAAATGGTAGTGAAAAATGCGTTGCTTGTTTTATGTGTGCAACGGCATGTCCTGCAAATTGTATTTTTATTGAAGCTGAGGAAAGATTTGATGAATATGCTGAAAAAAGACCAAAAGAGTTTAAAATCGATTTATTAGAATGTGTATTTTGTGGATATTGCGTTGAGGCTTGTCCATGTGACGCGATTAGAATGGATACAGGGATTTTTTCGTTTGTTGCTAGTCGTAGGGAAGATTTTGTACTTGATAAAAAAGCTTTAATGACAAATGAGAGATCAAAGGATTTAAACAATGGCTGATTTAATTTTTGTAGCTTTGGCATTTTTAGCAATTAGTGGTGCTATTGCAATGCTTGTATATAAAAATCCTATGTATAGTGCTTTAGGAATTTTAATTACAATGCTGAGTATTGCTGGAATGTTTGCATTATTGAATGCAACATTTTTATTTTTAGTTCAACTTATAGTTTACGCAGGTGCAATAATGACTTTGATGCTTTTTATTTTGATGTTTTTAAATATCAAAGAAGAAGATTTACCACCTGAACCAAATAAATATAAGTTTATTGTAATTGGAGCATTTATTATGATTCCTCTTAATTTACTTATTCTAAAAGCTGTTGCGAAACTTCCTTCAAAAGATTTAAATATTAGTGAAACAACTTTTGGAGATATAAAACCTTTAGGATTAGAGCTTTATAATAATTGGATAATTGCTTTTGAGCTTATTTCAATACTACTTTTAATTGCACTTATTGGTTCTGTTGTATTAGCAAAAAGAAGAAAATCTAAAGTTATAAAAGAGGAGCAATTATGATTTCACTAACATCTTATGCTTTTGTGTCAATGATACTATTTTCAATAGGTGTAATTGGAGTAATAGCAAGAAGAAATATTTTTGTTATTTATATGTCTTTAGAACTTATGTTAAATGGTATAAATCTATTTTTAGTAACATTTGCTAGGTACCATTTTAATATGGATGGACAAATTATTAGTGTAATGGTTATTTCTATTGCTGCTGCTGAAGCTGCAATATTCTTATCAATAATAATTTTATTATTTAGATCAAAAAAATCTTTAGATACAAATATTTTCACAACTTTATCACAAGGAGAAAAATCATGAATACTTCATTATTAGTATGGATTATTTTATCTCCTTTATTAGGTTCAATATTATGTGGTCTTTTATACTTTTATCACATAAAAAAGAGAAAAGTTTCTGATATTTATTTTTCACTGATTGGAACAATTACCCCTTTTATTTCATTCTTAATCACTCTTTGTCTATTTTTAAGAATGTTAGATGAGAAAATAATATTTAATCAACAACTTTTTACTTGGTTGAATGTTGGTAAACTTAATATTGAAATATCTTTTTTAGGAGATAATCTTTCAATATTTATGTCAATGTTTGTAACTTTTGTTGGTTGGTTAATTCATATTTATGCCATTGGATATATGAAAGATGATAGTGGTTTTGGTAAATTTTTTGCTTATTTTAACCTATTTCTAGCTTCTATGTTAATATTAGTATTAGCAGATAATCCAATTATTTTATTTATTGGTTGGGAAGGTGTTGGAGTTTGTTCATACCTTTTAATCAAGTTTTATTACGGGAAAAAAGAGAATGTACTTGCTGCAAATAAAGCATTTATAGTAAATAGAGTTGGTGATTTTGGCTTTTTGCTGGGAGTTGTGACACTGTTTTTTGCTTTAGGAGAAGTTGATTTATCATTTTCATCTATTCAAGCAAATTTAGCAAATGCTTCAAATGAACTATTAATTCTTTCAGGAATTCTACTTTTTATAGGTGCAATGGGAAAATCTGCACAAATTCCACTTTATGTTTGGCTTCCTGATGCTATGGCGGGACCAACACCAATTTCAGCTTTAATTCATGCAGCAACGATGGTAACAGCTGGTATTTATATGGTTGCAAGATTTCATTTTTTATATTCTGGAATTGAAAATATTGGGCTATTTATAGCTTATATTGGTGCTTTTTCAGCACTTCTTGCCGCAATTATAGCTACTCGACAAAGTGACATCAAAAAAATTCTTGCTTATTCAACAATGAGTCAATTAGGCTATATGTTTATTGCTGTTGGTTTAGGGTTTTATTCAACAGGACTATTTCATGTATTTACTCACGCTTTTTTTAAAGCAATGTTATTCATGGGTGCAGGTGGAGTAATTATTGCAGTTCACCATGAACAAAATATATTTAAAATTGCAAAACATAGAGCAACTTTACCGATAATTAGTACTACATTTTTAATTGGTGTAATTGCAATTTCAGGAATTCCTCCATTTTCTGGATTCTTTTCAAAAGATGCAATTTTGGCTGCAGCATTTCAAGAAAAGCAATATTTAATTTGGGCTATTGCTATGTTCACAGCATTTTTAACAGCATTTTATATGTTTAGACTTTATTTTATAGTTTTTGTAACACCAAATCATCATGAAGAGGATTATGTTTATACTTCAAAAACAATAACTATTCCTCTTTTAATTTTAGCTATTGGAGCTATTGGAGCAGGATTTCTAAATCTTCCATCAGTTTTTGGAGGAAATCATTTTGTTGATACTTGGCTTGGACAATTACACTCAAAACATATTCATATGGATATTGTTACAGAATATGTATTAATGGCATTGTCAATAATTATAGCATCAACTGGGATTATGGCTGCATACTCAAAATATGCTAATTTTGATTTATCAAAACCCGAAGATGAGATAGGTTTTATTGGTAAAAAATTCTATATTGATGAAATTTATGATTCAATATTTGTTCAACCATTAAAAGCTGTATCACTATTTATTGACAAAATTTTAGATGAAAAGGTTATTGATGCCTTTATTATGAATTCATCTATTGGATTTGTAAATATTGGTAAAAAAGTTGCCATGTTACAAAATGCAAATGTAAGATTTTATGCAGCTTTTATGCTAGTTGGTATGACTGCAGTATTTATCTACTTATATATTACTTTAGGATTATAGTATGAGTTCAGATATTCTTTCGTTTATCATATTTTTACCTGCTATTGTTGCAATCGGATTAATGCTTACAACAAGAGATGTAAATACAATTAGAAATATTGCCTTTTTAACTACAACAGTAATACTTGCTTTAGTTTTAAAAATCTATATAGAGTTTGTGCCAAGTGGTGAAATGCAATTTATTACAAATATTCCATGGATTGAAACTTATGGAATAAACTATTATATTGGACTTGACGGTTTTTCACTTACAATTTTAATGATGATTGCTATTTTAATTCCAACTTCATATCTATTATTATGGGAAGGGAAAACTAAAGGTTATTGGATAAATATGCTTTTAGTTCAAAGTGGAGTTACAGGAACTTTATTATCTTTAGATATTGTTCTATTTTACTTTTTTTGGGAAGTTATGCTTTTACCTGTTTTTTTAATGATTGGCTCATTTGGTTTTGAAAATAAAGTATTTACTACAATAAAAGTTACTGTTTATACAATGGCTGGTTCATTATTGATGTTTATTGCCATTTTATATTTGGGAGTTGCTTATCATAATGAATTTGGTGTTTGGTCATTTTCATATGATAAATTGATGCAAATTTCTATAATATCTTATGAGACAAAAATTTGGTTATTTTTAGGATTTCTTGTAGCTTTTGGAATTAAAATTCCAATTTTTCCACTTCATACATGGATTATGGAAACATATAAAAATGCTCCTACGGGTGCAGTATTTTTATTATCTTCAATTATGGCAAAACTTGGAGTTTATGCAATAGTTAGATTTATGATTCCTCTTTTTCCAGAAATTTATGTTGAATTTTCAATGTGGTTCGTTGTAATTGGCTTATTTGGTTTAATCTATTTTGGAATAGCTGCACTTATGCAAGATGATATAAAAAGGATGTTTGCATATTCTTCAGCGTCTCACTTAAGTTTTATATCTGCGGGTATTTTTTCATTAAATTCTTATGGAATAAATGGAGCTTTATACCTAATAATAGCTCACGCAATAGCAACTGGTGCTTTATTCTTATTAGTTGGATTAATACACGAACAAACAGGATTTAAAACAATAAAAGATTTAGGTGGTATTGCAAAAAAAGCACCTATTTTTACATTTATTTTTGCTGTTATGTTATTTGCAAATATCGGACTTCCTGGGACAAATGGATTTGTTTCAGAACTTTTGATTATTTTTGGAATTTATGAATTTAACCACTCATTAGGATATATTTCAGCACTTACAGTTATTATTGGTGCTTCTTATATGTTATGGATGCTTCAAAGAGCTATTTTACAAGATAGAGAGGAAAACTCATCTGAACTTAAAATGAGAGATTTAAAAATAAAAGAAATTATAGGATTAATCCCTTGGATAATTTTAGTATTTTTAATGGGATTTTATCCAGAAGTTTTTATCAATAAATTTGAACCAACGGTAACTTACTATTTAAATGATATTTTACAAATTGGAGCTTCAAAATGAGTCAATTTTTCTATTTAATCCCTGCACTAACTATTTTAATTGGTGCATTAACAGTTATGTTTATGAGTATGTATGAAAAATTCTCTATAAAAACTTTTATTATAATTTCTTCAATTTTTCTATTAATTGCTTTAGGTTTTTCACTAAATAATATAAATAGTTTATACTCTGTTCAGCCATTTGATAATTTGTTAAATAATGTTTTAACATTTGATACTTTTTCAAATTTTTTCAATATTTTACTTATTTTAGGGACATTACTTACTCTTTTAATCGGAGAACATTATTTACAGCATAGAAGCTATTTTAAAGGCGAATTTTTCTCTATTTTATTATTCGCTTTATTTGGAATGATGTTATTAGGTCATGCAAATGAATTAGTAACTGCTTATATTGCTCTTGAAATTGCATCTTTTTCAATTTATATTATGGTTGGATACAATAGTGATGATTCAAAAAGAGTAGAAGCTATCTTTAAATATCTAGTTTTAGGTTCATTTATTGGAGCTTTTTATCTTTTAGGTATAGTTTTAATTTATGGTGCAACAGCAAGTACTAATTTATCAGATATTGAGTCATTTATTATACTTGCAAATCAAAATGAAATGATTTTAGTTTATATAGGATTAACGCTTATTTTATTTACTTTCCTATTTAAAATTGCAGCGTTTCCTTTCCAATCATGGGTACTTGATGTCTATCGAGGTGCTCCTATGATTATAACTGCATATATGGCATCAACTTTTAAAATTGCAATTTTTTCGTTTTTTTTAAGAATAATATTAAATTATATATCTCCAATTATTGATTTTTGGGATGGAATTATAACTGTAATTATACTTCTAACTTTAATATTTGGAACTTGGTTAGCAGTAACCCAACAAATAGTTAAAAGAATGCTTGGGGCATCATCAATCGTTCATACAGGATATTTACTTTTAGCTTTCATCTCATTAAGTTATGAAGATGGACAAATATTGTATATTGATAGTGCTTATGCAACAATGTTTTATTTAATTGCTTATTTATTATCAGCACTTGGAGCATTTGGATTGGCTTCTCATATTATTTCAGAGACAAATGTAAAAGTAACCTATGATGATTTTAAAGGTTTAGCTAAACAAAGACCTTTTTTGGCAGCTATGATGACAATATTTCTATTTTCATTAGCAGGAATTCCCTCAACTATTGGATTCATAGGAAAATTATATGTGTTTACTGAAGCTATAAATGCAGGTTATGTAGGACTTACAGTAGTTGCCATATTTGCAACTATAGTTTCTGTTTATTACTATTTTAAACTAATTGCAATGATGTATTTTTATCCTCCAACAGTAGCTTGTAAAATAGAAGAATTTAATGATAAAAGAGTATCAACTTATGCGATAAGTTTTGTTGCTATTATAACTATTCTAGGTGGAATTGGTTCTGCTATTGTATTTTTTATTCCTAGTATGAATATTGATCAGTTGATTGATTTAACTAAATTAGCTGTTGAATCATTATTTATAAAATAACTGTGTTAATAAGTAACAATACTTTTTTTTACTCAATTTAATTTTCTTAAAAACCACATCAATATAAAATCCCTATAAAAGGGATTTTGTAACTAAATTGTAATTAAAACATCAATTAAATCAAAAAAGATAATAAAGATATTTGAAGTAGGTTTAAGCTAATATTTCGCTATTATTTAAAAAATCTTAATCACAGAAAGGATAGCAAATGAGTGACCTAATAGAAGGTTATTTGGGAAAAACAGTTGAAGGGAAAAAGAGTAGATTACCTGCAAAACTTGATTTTATACAAAGTTTTACTGGTGGATTCTTAGGCTTATTCATGTGGGCACATATGTTATTAGTATCATCAATATTAGTATCAGAAGATTTCATGTACACAGTTACAAAACTTTTAGAAGGAAGTTTTATTTTTGAAGGCGGAAACCCTCTATTAGTTACAATAGCTGCTGCTGTTGTATTTGTAATTTTTATTGTTCATGCAGCTTTAGGTATGAGAAAATTACCAGGTAATTTTAAACAATATCAAGTAATTAAAGCTCATGCAAAAAGTATGAATCATGATGATACAAAACTTTGGTTTATTCAAGCATTCACAGGTTTTGCAATGTTTTTTATGGGTTCTGTTCATTTATTTATTATTATGACAAACTCAGCAGAAATTGGACCATACGCTAGTTCAGATAGAGTTTGGTCTGAGTATATGTGGCCTTTATATATTCTTCTATTATTAGCAGTTGAATTCCATGGAACAATAGGTCTTTATAGACTTTGTGTTAAATGGGGATGGTTTGATGGAGAAAATCCAAAAGCAACTAGAAAAGCACTAAAAAAAGTAAAATGGGTATTAACAGTATTCTTCTTGATATTAGGTTTTGCTTCATTAGCGGCTTATATGAAAATTGGTTATAATAATGCTAAAAATGGAACTGTTGGTAAAAAATATGAACCAACTGCTCAAGTAATAGAATATAAAATTACAAACAAAAGTGTTGGAGGAATTGCATAATGAAAATTAATTACTGTGATGCATTAGTAATTGGTGGAGGATTAGCAGGTTTAAGAGCTGCTGTTGCTGCACAAAAAAAAGGTTTAAATACAATCGTTTTATCTTTAGTTCCTGTTAAAAGATCTCATAGTGCTGCGGCACAAGGTGGTATGCAAGCATCTTTAGGTAACTCTAAAATGTCTGATGGTGATAATGAAGATTTACACTTTGCTGATACTGTAAAAGGTTCTGACTGGGGATGTGATCAAGTTGTTGCTAGAATGTTTGTACACACTGCACCAAAAGCTATTAGAGAGTTAGCATCTTGGGGGGTTCCTTGGTCAAGAGTTAAAGCTGGTTCAAGAGAAGCTGTTATTAATGCTAAAAAAACAACTATTACTGAAGAGCAAGATAGACATGGATTAATTACATCAAGAGACTTTGGTGGAACTAAAAAATGGAGAACATGTTATACAGCTGATGCAACTGGACATACTATGTTATTTGGTGTTGCAAATGAAGCTTTAAAACACAATGTTGATATTAGAGATAGAAAAGAAGCTTTATCAATTATTCATCAAGATGGAAGATGTTATGGAGCTGTAGTAAGAGATTTAATTACAGGTGAATTAGAAGCTTATGTTGCAAAAGGTACATGTATTGCTACAGGTGGATATGGAAGAGTATTTAAACAAACTACAAATGCTGTAATTTGTGAAGGTATTGGAGCTGCTATTGCACTTGAAACTGGAATTGCTACTTTAGGAAATATGGAAGCTGTTCAGTTCCATCCAACACCAATCGTACCATCTGGAATTCTTTTAACTGAAGGTTGTAGAGGAGATGGTGGTATCTTAAGAGATGTTGATGGTCACAGATTTATGCCAGATTATGAGCCAGAGAAAAAAGAACTAGCTTCAAGAGATGTTGTTTCAAGAAGAATGATTGAGCATATCAGAAATGGTAAAGGTGTTCCTTCTCCTTATGGATTCCATGTATGGTTAGACATTTCTATCTTAGGTAGAGCACATATTGAGAAAAACTTAAGAGATGTTCAAGAAATTTGTCAAATTTTCAACGGTATTGATCCAGCTGATGAAGGTAGAAAAGGATGGGCTCCAGTTCTTCCAATGCAACACTACTCAATGGGTGGAATTAGAACAAAACCAACTGGTGAGTCACAAAACCTAAAAGGTCTATTTGCTTGTGGAGAAGCTGCTTGTTGGGATATGCACGGATTTAACAGACTTGGAGGAAACTCAGTTTCTGAAACAGTTGTTGCAGGTATGATTATTGGTAATTATTTTGCTGATTATTGTTTAGCAAATGATGTAACAATTCCAACATCAACTGTACAAAAATTCTTAGATAAGCAAGATACATATTTAAATGATATTTTAGCTTACAATGGAAATGAAGACATCTTTAGAATTAAAAATAGAATGCAAAACCTAATGGATCAAAAAGTTGGTATCTTTAGAGATGGTGAAAACTTAAAAGCTGCGGTTGATGAGTTAGAAGATTTATTGAAAAAAACAAAACAAATCACGGTAAAATCTAAAGAAAGAGCTGGAAATCCAGAACTTGAAGAAGCATATAGAGTTCCAAGAATGTTAAAAATAGCACTTTGTGTTGCAAGAGGAGCTTTAGAGAGAACTGAATCAAGAGGTGCTCACTATAGAGAAGATTATTTAAAAAGAGATGATGCTAACTGGTTAAACAGAACTTTAACTTCTTGGCCAAATGAAAATGATACATTACCAACAATTACATATGAACCATTAGATATTATGACTATGGAATTACCACCAGCATTTAGAGGATATGGTGCTAAAGGTATGATTATTGAGCATGAATTATCAGAAAAAAGACAAGCCCAAGTTGATGAATTAACTGAAAAAATGCAAGCTGAAGGTAAAGATAGACATGAAATTCAACATGCCTTAATGCCATTTAGCTTACCAATGAACTATAGAGAGAAAAACGAAAGAGCAGGAGATTTATAATGAGTACTCAAAAAGGTAGAGAAATAACTATATCGGTTCTTAAATTTAATCCAAGAAGTAAGGTTTCAAAACCTCACTTCGTTGAATATAAATTAGAAGAGACTCCAGGAATGACTCTTTTCATTGCTTTAATGAAAATTAGAGAAGAGATGGATGCTGATTTATCTTTTGACTTCGTATGTAGAGCTGGGATTTGTGGTTCTTGTGGTATGGTTGTAAATGGTAAACCATCTTTAGCTTGTAGAACACTAATTGCTAACTACCCAACTGGTAAGTTACAATTAATGCCTATGCCTGCATTTGAACTGATCAAAGATTTATCAGTTAATACAGGTAAATGGATGGATGCTATGTCTAAAAGAGTTAAATCTTGGATTGTAACAAATGAAGAGACTGATATTACAAAAATGGAACAAAGAGTTGATCCAGATTTAGCAAATGATACATTTGAATTAGACAGATGTATTGAGTGTGGAATTTGTGTTGCTTCTTGTGGTACATTATTAATGAGACCAAACTTCGTTGGACCAGTTGGACTAAATAGAGTTGCAAGATTTGATATTGATCCACATGATAAAAGAACTGCTGAAGATTTCTATGAATTAATCGGTGATGATGATGGAATCTTTGGTTGTATGTCATTAATGGCTTGTGAAGACCATTGTCCAAAACACTTACCATTACAAAATAAAATTGCTTACTTAAGAAGAAAATTAGTAGCACTAAGATAATTATTACGAAGGATTTTTTTCCTTCGTTAATAAAAAACAAAAGTTAAATACAAAAAGTTAAATACCTTTTAAGGTGTTTAACTTTTTATATTTTAGGGCAATTATGGAGTAATAAAATGAGTTTAACAAATGATTATTTCTTACTATATCATGGTATGACTTTTGAGCAAAATTTAGACATAGAACCTCTTGAGGTTAATGCAAGTGAAGAATTATTTACAATTTATGCACTTATTATTAGTGCTAGTAGAAAGAATTTTGAAAAATATTTACCTCTTACTTCTTTTAAAACTTTATGCCAACAAATAAAAGTTAAAAGTCCTTCAAATATCAATGAACTAAATCATTTACAATATAATGTTGTAGAATCAATAATAGCAAATAAATCAAAATCTAATGTTGCTACTTTACACTCTTCTTTTGAATATTTAAAAAATGAAAACATCATCAATAATGAAAATTATCTTAAATTATTATCTCTTTTTGATTATAAAGAATTGGATATTTCAGAAGAAGAGACTTTGTCTTCAAGTAATAAAGTTGATGATGCTCTTGAAAAATCTTCGTTTAAAGAGTTGAAAATTGCTATTGAAGATTTAATATCTGAACTTCAAAGTAGTATTACAAATGAGGAGATATTAAATGAAATTAAAACAACTCAAAGCTATTTAAATACTCAAAAATTCTCAATAGGAATTACAGGTGTTATGAATGCTGGTAAATCTACAATGCTTAATGCACTTATGGGAAGAGAGATTCTTGGAAGTGCCGTTGTACCAGAAACTGCAAACTTAACAATAGTAAAACACAATCCAACAGATAATGCAAAAGTATATTATTGGAATCAACAAGAATGGGATAGAATTGTAAAATCTGCCGAGCAACTTGAATCAATGAGAGAGTTTGTAAATGAAACAAATAAAATCTTTGGAGATGAATTAAAAAATTATATTAGACCTATTTCAAGATTTGATGAAGTTGATATAAACTCTCTTTCATCTTATACTTCAGCAGAAGCAAGTGGAAAAAAATGTAACTTAGTAAAATATGTTGAACTTGGTTCTAAACTAGATTTTTTATCTGATGGAATTGAAATAGTTGATACACCAGGACTTGATGACCCAGTTATTCAAAGGGAAGAGATTACAAAAGAGTATATTAGCCAATGTGATATGATGTTACATCTTATGAATGTATCTCAAAGTGCTACTTTAAAAGATGTTGAATTTATAATTGATGCCCTACTTTATCAAAATATTTCAAAACTTTTGATTGTAATAACAAGAGCTGATACAGTTACAAAAGAGCAACTTGATGAAGTAATTAAATATACAAAATCATCTATTGAAAGACAATTAAAAGCACAAAATAAAGATTCTCAACTTGATTATATTCTAAAAACTATCAAGTTTATTCCTATTTCTGGAAGAATGGCACTATCGCATAGAACAGGTAGAGAACAAGAAGCACTTGACGCTGGATATACTTTAGAGCAAACTGGTATTTTAGAGATTGAGCAATATTTAACTGAAACTTTTTTTGGTTCAAATTCTCAAAAAGGTGAACTTGTAATTCAATCTTCAAAAAATCAATTACAAAAAATTATAGAAAAACAAAATTCTTTATACAACTATGAATTACAACTTCTTTCAAAATCAAAAGATGAATTAGAGAAAGAACTTCAAGAATTCAATAAGAAAAAATCTGTAAATACAAGAATTTTTCAAGCTATGAGTGAAGATATAAATTATTATAAAAATGATGCAAAAGAATATATCAACTCTTTAGAAACTTTTTTACAAAGCGAACTTATTGACCTACAAAATGTAATTAAACAAAGAGTAGTTGGAGATGTTAGATATAGTTTTGAGAAAACTAAAAAAAGACCTGAAAATACAAGAATTAAAGTTATTGTCGAAACAGCGATAAAAGATGGAATTATTGATGTAATTAGAGATTATAGATATAAATTCATAAAAAAATCTCAAACTATTGGTGAACAATGTGAGCAAAAATATCATGATTTAGGTTTCACAATAGGTCATAAAAATGAAAATTTTGATGCAAGAGGATTTTTCCAAGATGATTTTAAATCAGGTTTCTTAACATCAAACAATGAAGTTTTAATTGCTCAAGTAATTGATGCTGTATCAAAAGCAAAAGATTCAAAACTAAATGAACTTGATAGGGAAATTGAATTACTTATAAAAAATCAATTCACATCAATTGAAGAAGATATTAAATCAAAAGCTAAAAAAGTAAGTAGTTTATTAATTGAATCATTCTTTACTACATTAAATGCTCCATTAAAATCATTTGAACAAAAATTAAAAAATGATGAAGAAATCCTTCAAAATCAAATTAATTCATTTGAAGAAAATGACAAAAATAGAGGACAATTATCAATAGCTATTCACAAAAATATCAAAAAACTTGAAAATATTTCTACAACAATAAAAGGATTATACTAATGAGTGCAAATTTAAATATCCTAAAAAGTTTTGTAAATGAATATAAAGAAACTTATGTTGTTCAAGAGGTTGTTTATGAAGAAGGATTAGTTGGAGATATTAAAAAAATTCAAGCAAAATTACTTGATGAGAAATTTTTACCATCAACTCAACTTCATAGTATTTTAAATAAACAAATGAGAAGAGCTAGATACCCAATGGAAATTGCAATTACGGGTCAATTTTCAGCTGGTAAATCAACTTTTTTAAATGCCCTACTTGCAAGAAATATTCTTCCAACAGGAATTACACCTGTTACATCTAAAGTAAATTTTATCAACTATGGAGAAGAGTACAAACTTAAAATCACTTATTATTCAGGTGCTCAAGAATTTGCACCAATAGAAAGTATTGCTGATTTTACAGACCAAAGAGAAAATGAAATGAAAGATATAAAATATCTTACGCTTTATGCTCCAATGGATATTTTAAAAGATATTTCATTTGTTGATACACCAGGTCTTAATTCTCAATCTCAAGGAGATACTGATACTACAAGAAGAGTTTTAAGAGATGTTGGTGGAATTATCTGGCTTACACTTATTGATAATGCAGGAAAACTTTCTGAAGCAGAGGTTTTAGAAGAGTATATGCAACACTTTAAAAATAAATCTTTATGTGTATTAAATCAAAAAGATAAATTAACTCCTGAGCAAGTTGAAACAACAACAAAATATGTAAGAGAAAAATTTTCGAAATATTTTGCTCAAGTTACTCCTATTTCTGCAAGAATGGCTCTTGAATCAAGAGCTCATCAAAAAAGAGTTTTAATAGATGATGAATTTGATGCAATTACTAAAGAGTTTAAAAAAGAGTTAAATAACAATATTGGTGTTGCATCGCTAGAATTTTTTAAAGACTCTTTTGAAACTTTCCATAAAAAAATTGAAGAGATTAATACAAAAGATATGTCAGGAGACATGAAACTTTTAAAAGAATCAAATATCAATGAAGTTTTAGAATTTATTGAAAATACTATAAGACCACAAGCTGCTGAATCAAAAGAGTTTGCAATCAAAAAAGATTTAAAAGGTGTTTGTGATATTTTGATAAAAGAGTATGAAACTATTACAAAAATTTATGATGCCTTAATTGAAGTTTTAAAAGGGTGTGAAACTAATGTTATTGAACACTTTGAAAATATTCATAAAAAGTACTCTAAAGAACTATTTAATATCTATAACTCTCTTGAAACAATTATGGAAAAGATTGCACACGAAACATATAAAGGTATTAAAAAAAGAACTGCTACTAGATTTGAAGAAACAAAAAGCTTTTTAGGTGCAAAAATTGAAAAATATGATTATGAAACATATTGGATTGATTCTGATAGCGTTTATAAAAAGCTTTTTTATGATGATCAAACTATTGATAAAATGTTTAAAAGATCTATCAAACTTCTAAAAAACATTGAACTTGATACCGATGAAGCATTTAGAGATGCTTATAATATCATTAGAAGTGAAGTTTCTAAATGGCAAGAGCCTTATGAACTTATTAGAAAACAAAGGGAAATTGGTTCTGATATTGAGTTCTCAAATACTAGACACTTTGCTGCAAAAGTTTATGAAAATGTTTTAAAAGCCTATCATACAGCCGTTTTAGAGAATATTTCTGCTATTAGAAAGAAATTTGCATATTTTAATGGAGCATTGTCATATTCATATATTCAAACAACACAAGCAACTATTGCACATTTTGAACAACAAATTTTAGAATCAGAAGAACTATATAAAAAAGAACCTTCTAAATTTTCTATTCAACATCCAAGAGAAGATGAAATTGTTGGAAAATTAAAAGCAAATTTTGGATTTGAAAAGATTGAAGATTTCTTAACTTCAAAAAGAAATTATTTATTTAAAATCGTAAAATATTCTAAAGAGCAATATTTAGAAATTAATGAAGATAGAATAAATTTTGTAAAATCAAAAAAAGAGCAATATTTACAAAAAATCAAAGACTTAGAAGCTATAAAAGAGGAAATTTAATCCTCTTTTTTTAAGCCTATTTAAGACTTTTTAAGAAAACAAGTTAAAAGTACGATTTTAACTCCGTTTACTCTTCCTTCAATTTGTTCAGGATTTGATGTAAGTGAAATATTTCTTACAGCTGTTCCTCTTTTTGCAGTAAATCCAGCACCTTTTACCTCTAAATCTTTGATAATTGTAACTGTATCTCCAGCTTGTAAAATAACACCATTAGAATCTTTATGAACTATTGAGTCATCAATTTGAGTTAAACCAGAATCTGCCCAAGCTTTTACATCATCTTCTAAATACATCATATCTAGTAAATCTTGATTTCCGATTTTTTTAAGCATTCTATATGATGCAACTTGAACAGCAGGAATTGTACTCCACATAGAATCATTTAGACAAAACCAGTGATTAGCATCAATTTTACTCTCATCTTCAAACTGTTCTTTACATTTTGAGCATAAAAGAACTGATTGGTCGGCACTTCCATCACTAGGTGAAACTTCATATACACTTAAATCTGTTGTTGATTTACAAAGCTCACATGAAGACTCACTTCTATTTAATAACTCTTGTTCAATACTCATTTTTACCTCTTTTATTTAAATAAGGGCGTATTATAGCACAATAGGTTATAATTCTTTATGAAATATTTAAACCACTATCCAAAAGATTTACAAGATAAAATTCAGGTTTTAATAAACACAGAAAAACTATCTTCATATATAAAAACAAAATATCCAACTGCTCATTCTTATACAAATGATAAAGCTTTGTACTCTTATGTAATGGATTTCAAAAATGAATACTTCAAAAAATATCAAGTTTCAAAAGTAATGTATGATGGAAAAATAAATGTAATCAACAATGCTCTTGGAATGCACTCAATAGTTTCAAGAGTTCAAGGAGCAAAATTAAAATCAAAAAATGAAATTAGAGTTGCATCTGTATTTAAAAATATGCCTGAAGAGTTTTTAAAAATGATTGTTGTTCATGAACTTGCCCACTTCAAAGAAAAAGATCACGACAAGGCTTTTTATAATCTTTGTACTTTTGTAATGCCCTCTTATCATCAAGTAGAATTTGATTTAAGAGTTTATCTAACACACATTGATTTATTTGGGAAACTTTACTAAATTTATAAAATAATTAGAATGCTTTTTTATTGCAACTCTTCAATGTTATAATTCCTTAAAGAATTCAAAAGGAGTTTAACATGAGTAAATTTTTATATATAACTGATCAAGATGAGTATGCAGACCATAGTTTTATCGGTCCTTTGTTTCAAAAATATTTAACAAAACATTTTGATATAAATACAACTTTTTTCTCTAAAGATAAAACTGAAATAGAAATTAAAGAAGATGGCAAAATTATAATTCCTGAGAAATCAAAAAACCATATTTTAGAAGAATTAGGAAAAAAAGGGATAAATTTAAATGAATATCAATTTGTTGTTGTTAGAAATAATACTGAATTACTAAAAGAAGTTGTTAAACAAAAATCAAAATATAACTTTAAAGTTGGATTTAGACTATCTTTTCCTAAAAGAATTGCAAAACTTGAAACAGATTTAGCAAATAACAAAAAATCTATTTTAGACATCATAAGCAACAAAATAAAAACTTATAGTGAAGTAAATTTAATAAATGAATGTGATATTTTTCTTCCAACTTCATTTCAAATGAAAGATGATTACTTCAAAGATGTAAAAACTAGAACTTTTGTTATTCCATCAGCTATTGATCCTGATAATTTACATGAAAACATTCCTCATGAAGGAGAAGAAAGAAGATTTTTTTATGCTGGAACACTTGATAAATTAAGAGAATTTGAAGTGATTTTAGAAGCATTCAGCCATATAAATAATTCAAACTTCAAACTAATGATTTCTACAAAAGACCCAGAATTTTTGGATCATTTGTTACTAGATTTTCCAAACTTAAATGATAATATTGAAATTTATGATGCAAAAAATAGAAAAGATTTATTAAACTTAATTGCAAAGGCTGATGTTGGATTATCTCCTCTTCCAAATATTGCTTTATTTAATAGCTCAACTCCAATGAAAGTTTTAGATTATTATTCAAGTGCCGTTCCTTGTATTATGAGTGATAATGAAAATAATGCTTCAATTTTTGAAGATAATACAAGTGCTTGGTTTACAACTTTTGATAAAGAATCTATACAAAAAAAACTAGAATATATAATCTCTTTACCAAAAGATGAGATTAAAAAAGTTGGAATCAATGGACAAAAAAGACTTTTAGCAGTAAGAAACTATGAAAGAATTGCAGCTGATTTAGCTCATCAATTAGATATATTATAATTGATATAAATCATTTCTTAACAAAAATCTTTTAGTTAGCATCTCTTCATTAAATTCAATAAAGAGAAATATATGAAAAAGTTTTTGAACCAATTTAAAAAAATAAACTCCGAGCCATTCGAAAGGTCAAATCTAATTTGGTCTTGGATTGGCTCTTTTTTAGGCATTTTAGCTATCTCATATTTTCACAAAGATATTCTAGCTGACAAAGATTTAACGCTTGTTATAGGCTCTTTTGGAGCCAGTGCAGTTCTTGTATATGGAGCTGTACATTCACCACTAGCACAACCTAGAAATTTGATAGGTGGACATATACTTTCTGCTTTTATAGGAGTATTATCTTATAAATTATTTATCCAAAATCCTTTGATAGCATCTGCCGTTGCTGTTTCAACTTCTATTTTAGCAATGCAACTTACCCTTACACTTCATCCTCCAGGTGGAGCAACAGCATTAATAGCAGTAATTGGAAGTAATCAAATTCATGATTTAGGATTTTTTTATGTAATAATTCCTGTAACTTCAGGAGCAATCATACTATTTTTAATAGCAATAGTTATAAACAATATTCCTGAACATAGATATTATCCAGAATCATTTAAAAAAATTAATGATAGATTTTAGTTACTTTAAAATGACCTCAATATCATTTAAACTTTTATGACTTGCAAAATCATTCATAAGTGTTGCAAGTTGTAATACTTCACTATTTTTCATCCTAATACAACCAGCAGATTCATTTGTACCTATTGTTTTTTCATTTAAAGTTCCATGAATTCTAAAAGTACTTTTTCCATTTACTTCATGAGTTAAATTTATTTTTGCAGCACCCATATAGTTATATTTATCACCTGAATGTACAACAGAAGGAAGGAAAATTCCTTTTTTTCTAAAACTTTTTCTTGTATCTTCAGTAGGATACCAAATTGGATTTAATGATATTTTTGTAACATTTCCTTCTCCAAAAGGTTTTTCTATACTATTTTTTCCAGTCGAAACTCTAAAAGTTTTTATCTCTTTAATTTGATTATCTATTTTTACTTTTACATACATAATATTAGTTTTTGAATCTACTTCTACTATAACTTGCTCATATTTAGAAATATCAGAAAATGGATTTACTTCAATTTTTATTTTTGGAATTTCTTTTATTTGAGGTTTTTGAACATTTTTATAAATTGATGGTTGTTCTTTTTTAATTTCTGGCTCTTCTGTTTTTTTAGCTTCTGTTTGAAGTTCTGCTTTTTCATTTAATTCTTTTTGCTCATCAGCCTTATCAAACTCTTCCATACTAATTTGTCTTAATTCTTCGATATATTTTAATTCATTTTCAGTATAAACAATAGGTTTCTTAGGTGGTTTTGCTGGAATTTTAGAAATATTTCGTCCCTCTTCAAAAGGATAAGTTTTTACTAGTTTTAAATCTTCAGCTTTTGGACTAGAAGAGACTAATTCTAAATTAAAATCATTTGAAGCACAAAAAGAGTTATTAAATAACAATATTAAAAGTAAAAATATTTTTAGCATAAAATTATATTATTCTCCAATTATTGATTCTTTGTATTTTACCTTTTAATTCTTATAAACTCGCAAAAAATATTAGAAATTTGGATTATGAAATATTAATTATGTTAAACTTTCAGATAAATTTATAACTAGTATAATAAGGAAAATTTATGTTATCAAAAGATAATTTGATTGATTTAAATGCAATAAAATTTCAAACTACTTGCAAACCAATATCTCGAATATTTATATTACTTACCATTCCTACTGCATTACTTACTTTAGTAATTTTATGTTACTTAGGAAGGTTACCTTTAAAAGTTGAAATTCATAGTGTAATTCTAATAAGTTTTATATACTTTATTTATCTATTTTTTGTAAAACATAATGCTTATTATGTCTCTTGCAAATTTAAAAACCAATATCATACAATGTTTATCTCTTTAAAAGAGTATGTTGATAACAATTTATTAACTATTGATGATACAACAAAAGCAAATGGAAGTGTTGATGATTTTTTAAAAGATTATACTAGTAATCTAAGAAATAATAACTTTTCATCAATCGCATCAGGAGTCTTTCCAACGCTAGGTATTTTGGGAACTTTTATATCTATTGCTTTAAGTATGCCTGATTTTTCATCTGGAAATACTACTGCACTTGAACAAGAAATTTCATTACTTTTAGGTGGTGTTGGAACGGCATTTTATGTTTCAATTTTTGGAATATTTTTATCTATTTGGTGGACCTTTTTTGAAAAAATAGGTATGAGCAGATTTGAACACTATACCTATGAAATAAAGGAAACTACAAAATCATATTTTTGGACAAAAATTGATATTGAATCAATTCATATTAGAAGTAATCTTAATAATTTCTCAAAAATGTCAGATGTATTTGAAAAACTAACATCAAGTAATATGATGGATAATATAAATCTTTTAATAGAAAAAAGAGTTGAAATTCTTGATGATATTCTAAAAAAAGAGTTGTTATTATCTACAAAAATTAGTGAAAATATTGATAATAATGAGAAGTTATCTACAATGCTAAAAGATATGACATTAAATATGAGTACTACAATTAGAAGTTTTGAACAACAAAAAGATGCTTATGTTCTTAGTGCTCAACTTTTAAATAATAGTATTGGAAAATTAAACAATCACTTAGATAATTTAAGTTCAGACAATCTAAAAGCAATCTATACAAATATTGTAAAAAGTATCGAAACTATGAAAAGTGATATGGAAAAAATCGAATGGAAATTTAAACAAGGTCTTGATGAATATGACGCTAAATTTGCAGATAAATTACAAAATTCACTTGAATCTATCGATGAACAAACAGTAAAAATTATTAAAGATTTGAAAGAATTCAAAGAACTATCAAAGTAGATAAAAATGTACAATAATGAACAAAAAAATGAAGAAAACTTTTGGATTTCTTATGCTGATTTGATGGCTGGACTACTTTTTGTATTTATTTTAGTACTTGGAGCAATCGTAATAAAATACATATATACCCAAAATAATTTGGAAAAAGAGAAACTAGCATTAAATCAAACACAAGAAGAATTAACAGATAAAAATGAAGTTTTAGATAGATTAAATGCTTTAATAAAAAAACTTGAAAATGAAAAGTCAGAATTATCTTCAACTATAAAATTAAATAATGATGAACTTCAGAAATTGAAAGATTTAATAGTAGGTTATGAAGCAAAAGACAAAGAACAACAAGAAACAAATACAAAATTATCTGGACAAATAACTTTAAAAGATGAAGAGTTATTGGCTATTGCAAATAAACTTCTTGAAGCAGAAAAAACACATCAAAAAACTGTTGAAGAGTTCAATATTACAAAAGATAAAATCAAACGATTAACAGGAATAAAACTAAATGTTATTGCAAAACTAAAAGAAAAACTAGGACATTCTATAAACATAGATGAAAAAAGTGGAGCTATAAAGTTTTCTTCAAATATTTTGTTTGACCAAAGTGCTTATAAACTAAAAGATAGTTCAAAAAAAGAATTAGATGTAGTATTAAAAAAATATATATCTACTCTTCTTGAAGATAAAGAGATACGAAAATATATTCATGGAATCACTATTGAAGGTCATACAAATAGTGATGGTACCTATTTAAGTAACTTACAACTGTCTCAACAAAGAGCATTAGAAGTTATGCAGTTTTTGTATGAATCAAATAGTATTGATAAAGATTTATTAAATAAATATGTAAGCTCAAGTGGAAAATCTTCTTCTGATTTAATCTATAAAAATGGAGTAGAAGATAAAGATGCTTCAAGAAGAATAGAGATTAAATTTATCATCAAAAATGAAGAAGCTGTAAAAGAGCTTCAAAATTATTTAGGAGAAAAAGAGTAATGCAAGTATCAAAAGAGACTCTTTATGCACCTAAAAAACTTGAAGAACTAAGAGCTGATATAAGTGAAAAACTAAAGAAAAAAAGTAGATTTTCTTTCTTTAGGAAAATTAAGAAGTTTATTTTTGGGAAATAAACTCTTCTATATTTTTAGCTACCATTGTTACAAGTCTATTTCTGGCTTCCACACTTGCCCAAGCAATATGTGGAGTTAAAATAAGTCTATCTTTATTTTTTACATTTAAAAGAGGATTGTCTTCTAAAATTGGCTCAACAGAGGCAACATCAATTCCACAGTAAATCTCTTTTTCATCTATAATTTTCGCCAAATCAGCTTCATTTATAATTCCACCACGACTTAGATTTAATAAAATTGCTCCATCTTTTATATTTTTCATATTTTCATAATTTAATAAATCTTTTGTATTCTCATTTAATGGACAATGTATAGTTATAACATCGCTATTATTTAGTAATTCATCTAAGCTAACTTGTTTATATTCACTATTTGAGTTTTTACCACTTGTTGAAAAATACATCACTTCACAATCAAAAGCAGATGCTTTTTTTGCAAAATTTTTGCCAATATCTCCAAGACCTATAATTCCAACTTTTTTCCCATCAAGTTCAAAAAATGGTTTATCAATATGTGTAAAAATATCAGATTTTTGCCAATTCCCTTCATCCACATATTTTTTATAATAATCAAGTTTCTGCATAATTTGAAAAATCATAGAAAAAGCAAGTTGAACCACACTAGCACTTGAATAACCAGCTACATTTTTTACTTCAATATTTTTTTGTTTTGCAGACTCTAAATCAATATTATTCATTCCTGTTGCAGTTACACAAATAAGTTTTAGATTTGTATTTTCCATTACTTCTTTTGAAATTACCACTTTATTTGTAATAACTATATCTGCTTCTTTCAATCTTTCTATTGTCTCATTTGGTTTTGTACAATCATAATTTTTTACATTTCCAAATGTTTCAAAAATAGCCATATCAATATCTAATCCTAAAGTTTTTCTATCTAAAATCACTATATTCATACTATTTCTCCTAATTTCTTTTTTGCCCAGCTTTTGGAGGACTTACCTCTTTTTGTAAATCGATACTTAGATTATTATAAAAAAGTTCTCCATAATCTGTTTGTCTATTTATCGTTTCATACGCTTGTTTTATATCATTATTATATTTTAGAGCATCTTGTAATATTTTTATAATTTTTACAGATTCTAAAAAGTTTACATGAGATGGTGCTTCTATTGGAGAGCTATAATATTTGTGCATTCTTTCAACCAATGATTTATTTCTAATTTCTATAAATACAGATTCTATTG